>Ga0210394_10002350_pt1 | contig 26134 bp, 19 predicted proteins | sample IncBWC12MmetaG_FD_160121 | JGI IMG/M metagenome (GOLD analysis project Ga0210394, IMG submission 160121) | Forest soil microbial communities from Barre Woods Harvard Forest LTER site, Petersham, Massachusetts, United States - Inc-BW-C-12-M | ecosystem: Environmental > Terrestrial > Soil >...
CGCGGCGTAGAGAGAGGACTCGACGGCCTCGAGCGAGGGCAGGCAGGAGGCGAGGATGGTCGCGTACTCGAGCGACATCGGCGCATCGTCCGCGAAGCGGATGCGGTGGAAGCGGTACACGGGCGTCCCGGGACTGGCGCGCAGCGTGAGTGCCTCCTCGGGAGTCACGGTGCCGGCGGCCTTGCGCAGCCAGACGCTGCGCGGGTGGCGGCCGCGCGCGCGCATGTCTTCCGAGAACGAGGTGAGCTTGGAGAAATTCTTTTCGACCCGCGCCAGCACGAAGGTGCCCGAGCCCTGGCGGCGCACCAGCAGTCCCTCTGCGACCAGTCCCTCGATCGCCTTGCGCACCGTGATGCGCGAAACGCTGAAATCCTCGGCGAGATCGCGCTCCGGTGGCAACGCATCGTCCGGACCCAACACGCGCGTCTCGATCGCCTGGCGCAGCGCGCGCTGCAGTTGTTGGTAGAGCGGCAGGCTGGCTCCTCCGTCGAGTTTGCCGACCGTCTGAGACAGCAGCGTCAAGAGGCTTCTCCGCAATGCTGCAAGAGCATCATGCTACCACTATAGAACCAGTCTGTTGCGAGGACAATACACGTACCAAGACAAGATTCTGTTTTATCTTGTAAAAAACGCGCTCACGACTTTTGGTATCTAAGGGTATAGCGTTCCTCGCACATTGGTACTATATTGGCATGTAACTGGTCCGCTCACATGGACCACTGGCTGGACGCTTAGGCACGTGCGTTCCAGCGGTCTCGAGGGGGCTTGAAGGGCAGATTTCCGACGTGCACAGGCTAACGACAAACATTCGGGGTGGGTAAATCATGAGAATCGCACGGTCGACCTTGATCGGAACGGCAGTCGCCATGGCACTGTTCGGGCGCAGCGCGGCGCTGCAGGCGCAGACGGTCGCGCAGCCGCCGAGCGACGGCATGATACCGGCGCAAGCCGCGGCCGCTGACCAGTCTTCAAACAAGACGACCGACCTGCAGGAGGTCGTCGTCACCGGCATCCGTTATTCGCTGGAGCAGTCGCTCGCGCAGAAGCGCGCCGCGACCACCGTCACCGAAGTGATAACGTCCGAGGACATCGGCAAGATGCCGGACAAGAACATCGCCGATGCGCTGCAGCGCCTGCCCGGTGTCAACATCAGCTCCTCCGGCGCGAACGAGGGTGGCTTCGACGAGGCCGACCGCGTGAGCCTGCGCGGCACCAACCCGAGTCTTACCCAGACCACGATCGACGGCCACATGGTGGCCTCCGGCGACTGGTTCGTGCTCGATCAGACCGGCACCGTCGGCCGCAGTGTCAGCTATACGCTCCTGCCCTCCGAGCTCGTCAAAGAGGTGCGCGTCAACAAGAGCTCCGAGGCCGATTTCCTCGAGGGCGGCGTCGCCGGCAACGTCGACATCATCACGCGCAAGCCGCTCGACTTTCAGAAGTCGCAGACGCTCGAGGCCACCGCCGGCGCCGTGTACGCGGACCTGCCGGCCACCACCGACCCGCAGTTCAACGCGCTCGGCAACTGGATCAACGATGCGCATAACTTCGGCGTGCTGGTGCAGCTCTTCTACGAGCAGCGCCACGAGCAGCGCCAGGGCCAGGAACTGCTGGGCTACAGCCAGATCGGGCCCTGCAGCCAGATGGTGACCGGCATCGCCGGTGGTGGGACGCCGCTCGCCGGCGGCGGGTGCGCCGGGACCGTGACGCTCGCCCCGCATCCCGATCTCGCCAATGTTTCCTACCCGGTGCTGATCGGCTCGGCGCTCTTCCAGCAGGAGCGCAAGCGCAGCGGCGGCCTGGTCAACATCGAATGGCAGGCGAACGACAAGGTGCTGATTGACGCGTCGGGATTCCTCTCGAAGCTCGAGGCGACCAACGTCAACGACAACTATCTCTTCTGGGGCAGCAGCATCATCAACGGCGGCGCGGGCGAAACCCCGAATCCCGGCTACGTCGTGCAGAACGGCACGCTCACCAGCGCCACTTTCGCGCCGCAGGCGGGGGTCAACTACAGCGTCTACGACCAGATCTCGCGCCCCGGCGAGGGTTCCGATACCAACTTCGGCAACCTCGACATTCACATCGATGCAACCGACCAGCTCAAGTTCCTGGGGCAGCTTGGCGTGACGAGCGGGCACGGCAAGACGCCGACCCAGAACGTATCGGAGACCGTTCCCTCTCAGGGCACCGGCGCCGGCTACCAGCTGAACGGCACCACCAGCGCCGCGAACTGGAACCTCGGGCCGACGATCAACACGACGCCCACCCCGGGCGGCGTCCCGGTCGCCTTCAGCTGGATCTTCGGCGACCAGAATCTGGACGTGCTGGATAAGGAAACCTACGGCAAGATCGACGGCACCTTCGACATGACGGGCGACATGTTCACGGACTTCAAGTTCGGCGTGCGCTACGCCGATCACGATCGCCACCAGTGGGGCGCCATCGGCCAGGGCCCGACGGCCGGTGCCGCCACCAACTATCCGACCGGCTACCAGAACTACCCGAGCGCGTTCGGCAACGGCCTGGGAGGCGTGTTCCCGAACAACGTCTGGTACTGGACGCCGGCGCAGCTCGCGGCCTACGACGACGCCTTCACCAATCGCGATCCGATCAGCCGCGCCGACTGGACTTCGGATTACGGGCTGGAGGAGAAGGACACGTCCGTTTACTTCCAGGCTGACTTCAAGGGCAGCAACTGGAGCGGCAACATCGGCCTGCGCTTTGCGCAGACCAAGGAGAGCGTCGTACAGAACGTCGGCGTCACGCTGCCGCCGGCGCCGGCCCCCGTGCCCGCGGGCGTCATCGCCACTTCGGCGTTCGGACCTTACGAGCAGGTGACGACCGACAACACCTACAACGACTTCCTGCCGAGCGCCAACCTCAAGTGGGACATCAGCCCGGATCTCGTGGGACGCTTCGCGGTGGCACAGACCATGGCGCGGCCCGACTACTCCTCGCTCGCCGGATCGACAGCGCTCGGCGCGCCGCCACCGACCCCGACCTCGCCGCCGGGATCGGCGAGCGGCAGCAACCCGAACCTCAAGCCGGTCGTCTCGACCAATCTCGATGCGGGGCTCGAGTGGTACTTTGCGCCGAAGTCGATTCTGGCGGCGGGCCTGTTCTACATGAACCTGCACGACTACGTCTCGTACGGCACCGTCAACGCGACTTACACGAACTTCAATAACACCTACCCGAACGGCTTCCCGGCGCCCTACCTTGTCACGGTGCCGGTCAACGCCGACGGCCGGGTCGACGGCTTCGAGGTCAACTTCCAGCAGGCGCTCACGCAGAACTTCGGCGTCGGCGCCAACTACACCTACGCGGACGGCAAGCAGACCTCGCAGGTCACGGCCGGCGGGACCGGCGACACCCTGGTCGGCACCTCGAAGAACACCTTGAACGTGCTGGCGTACTTCGAGACGGCGAAGTTCAGCGCGCGGCTGGCCTACAACTACCGCTCGGCGTTCTACAGCGGCCTCGACCGCAACACGGCGTTCTTCCAGGACGACATCGGGTCGCTGGCCGCCTCGCTCGGCTATCAGGTGAACGACTCGTTCGCGATCACGCTGGACGGGTTGAACCTCAACAACCCGACGTTGAAGTACTACGCGCTCAACACGGACCAGCCACGCGCGTTCTACAAGAACGGCTCACAGTACTACCTGAGTTTCCGCTTCAAGCTCTGAGGCGGTAGGTTACCGGGCGGGCGGCTCTCTCCCCTCCTTGCCGCCCGCCCGGGGTCCTTTCCAAGAGTTCGGGCCCGCTCACGCCGCGTCTGGCGGCGCGATGGTTGGGCGAGTAACGTGCCGGCCGTACCCGCAGCGGCCGCCCCGGGGGGCCGCGCCTGCGGCAAGCGCCAATCCGATGAGCACCGCCACGCTGTTCAATGAGTCCCTGAGCCCGGCGAGCGGCCGCGAGGCGCACTCCGGTCCGCCGCCGCTAAGGCGCATCGTGATCGTCGGCGGCGGCACGGCCGGGTGGATGACCGCGCTCTTGTTCGCGCGCTCGCTCATCGAGCGCGGCGTCGAGATCACCCTGCTCGAGTCTCCGGCCGTCGCCACCATCGGCGTAGGCGAAGGCTCGACCCCGTGGCTGCGCGGCTTCTTCGACAGTCTGGGAATCGAAGAGGCGGAATGGATGCCCGCCTGCCACGCTACCTACAAGTGCGGCATCACCTTCGACCGCTGGTCGACCAAGCACGGCTTCGAGCGCTACTTCCATCCCTTCGCCTCGATGCTCGACAACCTCACCATGAAGCAGTTCGTCCACAACGTGGACGCACGGGTGAACGGCGCCGACGTGCACGCTCATCCCGACCGCTTTTTCATCGCCGCGCGGCTCGCCGCGGCCTGCCGCGCGCCCAAGGCGCCCGAGAGCTTTCCGTTCGACGTTTGGCACGGCTATCACTTCGATGCAGTGCTGCTCGGGCAGTTTCTGCACGAGAAGGCCGTGGCGCGCGGCGTGCGCTACCACAGCTGCCACGTGACGCAGGCGAACCTCGCTGCCGACGGCTCGATCGCCTCGGTGAGCACGCGCGAGGGGGAGACGATTGCCGCAGACCTGTTCGTCGATTGCAGCGGCTTCGCGGCACTGCTCATCGAGAAGGCGCTGCGCACGCCCTACGTGAGCTTCTCCGGCAACCTCTTCAACGATGCGGCGGTGGCGTTGCCGTCGCCGATCGGCGCCGAGATCCCCTCGGAAACGGTGTCGACGGCGATGCGGCACGGCTGGGCGTGGAAGATCCCCCTCACCAGCCGCTACGGCAACGGCTACGTCTACTCGAGCGGTCATTGCACCACGGACGAGGCCGAGACGGAGCTGCGCCGGCACTTAGGCCTCCTCGATGCCGACGTCGAGGCACGGCACCTCAAGATGCGCATCGGGCGGGTCGCGCGCCACTGGAACCGTAACTGCCTCGCCGTCGGGCTCGCCCAGGGCTTCATCGAGCCGCTCGAGGCGACGGCCCTGCTCTTCATCCAGCAGACCGCGAGCACCTTTCTCGAATACCTGGAGAAGGGCGACCTCGGGGACGAGGCGCACCAGCGCTTCAACGAGCGGGTGAACGCGCACTTCGAGGGCACGCGCGACTACATCGTCACCCACTACAAGACCAATACCCGTACCGATACCGAGTACTGGCGCGCCAACGCGGCCAACATGAACCTGTCCGAGCCTCTGCAGCAGCTGTACGCGCAGTGGATGTCCGGCAAGGGCATCGCCGCCGCGGTCGGCCAACAGGTCCTCGGCAAGGGCTACCCCGTGTTCTCCTGGTACGCGATCATGGCGGGTATGGGGATCTTTCCCGACCGCGGCCAGCTGCGCGCGCCCAATGCGCGCGAGGGCATCTACCGGATGGCCGAGATCGACGACCTCATCGAACGCAGCTCCGCCAACTTCCCCGACCATTTCGCGGCGCTCAAGGCGATCGCGCCGCGCCGCGCGGGCCCCTCGCTCCAGGTCTATTTCTTCTGATGCAGGCGGCGCCGATCCGCGAGTTCCAGGCATTGACGGGCGAGGCTGCGCGCAACGAAGTGTTCGCCTCGGCGCGTCCCGCGGTGCTGCGCGGCCAAGTAGCCGCCTGGCCCGCGGTGGCGCAGGCCCGGGGCGGGTCCACGGCGCTCGCCGACTATCTGCGGCGGCTCGATAATGGCGCGCTCGTGGATGCGATCCTCACCGCTCCCGAGGCCGAGGGACGCCTCTTCTACGGCGAGGGGATGAACGGCTTCAACTTCGTGCGCAATCGCCTCACCGTGAGCGCGGTCCTCGAGCAGGTGCTGCGCTATGCCGCCTTCCCGCGGCCACCCGCGGTGGCGGTGCAGAGCGCACCGATCGATGCCTGCCTGCCGGGCTTCACCCGCGAGAATGCGCTCGACCTGGTCGACGCCGCAGTACAGCCGCGCATCTGGTTCGGCAATGCCATCACGACGCCGACTCATCTCGATGAGTGGCACAACGTCGGCTGCGTCGTGGCGGGAAAGCGGCGCTTCACGCTCTTTCCGCCCGAGCAGATCGCGAACCTGTACATCGGGCCGCTGGACTACGCGCCGACCGGGGCGCCCATGTCGCTCGTCAGGCTCCACGCGCCGGACTTCGAGCGCTTTCCGAGGTTTCGTGCGGCACTGGCCGCCGCGCAGAGTGCCGAGTTGGGTCCGGGAGACGCGATCTACATCCCGCCGCTGTGGTGGCACCACGTCGAGTCGCTCGAGCCTTTCAACGTGCTGATCAACTACTGGTGGCACGTGCAGGGCGGTACCGCAGTCGGTGCGGTCTCGGGCTTCGATGGCCTGCTGGTGTCGATCCTCAACCTGCGCTCGCTCCCGCCCGAGGCGCGCGCGGCGTGGCGCGCGCTGTTCGAGCACTACGTGTTCGGCGACCCGGGAGACGTGACCGGCCACATCCCGCCGCACCGGCACGGACTCCTCGGCCGCCTCTCGCCCGCCGACGCACAGCGCCTGCGCGAGCAGGTCGCACAGCGGCTGAAGACCCAGAAATGATGCGCGCGCTGGCGCTTACGCTGCTGGTGCTGATGTTTTCCGGGGGGCCCGGCGCGGCGCGCGCCGCCGTGCCGTCCGTGGATGTGATTCCGGCACCGGCGGAGGTTGTGCCGGGCTCAGGCAGCTTTGCGCTGCGCGGCGACACCCCGATCTCGATCCCGCACGACCGCGCCGCGGCCCGCATCGCCGCATATCTGGCCGGCGAGCTGCGTGCGAGCCACGGCCTGGGGCTGCCGGTAAAGGCGCGCAGCAGCGCCGCTCTCCCCACCGGCGCGATCGCGCTGGTCCTCGAGCCGCCTTCCGGCGGCGCGAGTCCGGAAAGCTACGAGCTCACGGTGACGGCCGATCGGGTCCTGGTTCGAGCCGGCGATCCGCGCGGTCTCTTCTATGGGGCCGTGACGCTCTGGCAGCTGTGCAGCGCGCAGCGCCTCGTCGACGGCGTCCTCGCGCTGCCCGCGGTGCGCATCGACGACACGCCGCGCTTTCGCTGGCGCGGCCTGATGCTGGACTCGGCGCGCCATTTCCAGTCGCCCGAGTTCATCCTGCGCTACCTCGACTGGATGGCGCTGCACAAGCTCAACGTGCTCGGCTGGCACCTCACCGACGATCAGGGCTGGCGGCTCGAGATCAAGCGCTACCCGCGCCTCACCGGGGTCGGCGCCTGGCGCGTGCCCGCTGGCAGTGCGGCGCTGCACGACATCGACTCCGCGACGGGACGCCCTCGGCTCTACGGCGGTTACTACACCCAGGACGAGGTGCGGCGGATCGTCGCGCATGCCGCCGACCGCAACATCACCGTCGTGCCCGAGATCGACATCCCGGGCCACGCCACGGCGGCGATCGTCGCCTACCCGCAGCTCGCCTCGATCGATAGCCCGCCGACCGCCGTGCCCTCGGACTGGGGCGTCTATCCCAATCTGTTCAACGTCGAGGAGTCCACGTTCACCTTCCTGGAGCGCGTGCTCGACGAGGTGATGGCGCTCTTCCCGGGGCCGTTCCTGCACACCGGGGGGGACGAGGCGGTCAAGGACCAGTGGCGCGCCTCGGCCCGTGTCCAGGCACGGATGCGCGCGCTCGGCGTGCCGAACGAGGCCGCGCTGCAAGGCTATTTCACCGCCCGCATGGGCCGGTATCTCGCGGCACACGGCCGCCGGCTCATCGGCTGGGACGAGATCCTCGAGGGCGGCGTGCCGGCCGATGCCGCGGTGATGTCGTGGCGCGGAGTCGAAGGGGCGGTCGCCGCGGCGGCGGGCGGCCACGATACCGTGCTCTCGCCGGCACCGATCCTCTATCTCGACAACCGCCAGGGCAGCGGACCCGATGAGCCGCCCGGCCGCGGCACCGTGATCTCGCTCGAGGACGTCTACCGGTTCGATCCGCTGCCCGGGCCGCTGACGCACGATGCACAACACGTGCTCGGCCTGCAGGCGAGCCTGTGGACGGAGCACGTGCGCACCGAGACGAACGCGGAATACATGACCTGGCCGCGCGCCGCGGCGCTCGCCGAAGTCGGCTGGTCAGCGCCCGCGCACATCGACTGGAACAGCTTCCTCATGCGCCTCGCCGCCGAGTTCTCCCGCTATCGCACCCTCGGCATCCACTATTCGGACGACGTGTTCGCGCCGCCGCGCACGCTCACCGCGTTCGATCGCCACTACAGCCAGGATCTTGAGACCTGCTCCAACAAGCTGACGCTCAATCTGGAGGCGCAGGCGCCGCTCGAGGGCCCGCGTGCCCGTTTCCTCATCGACATCATGAACCCCTGCTGGCGGCTGGCGGCCACCGATCTCAGCGGCGCGATGACGCTCACCGTGGCGGCGCGCCAGCTCCCCTTCAACTTCCAGATCGGCAAGGACCGCGAGGCGATTCACCTCGCCACGCCGCGCACGGCGGCGGGTGAGCTCGAGGTGCGGGTCGATACCTGCGACGGACCGCCGCTCGCGGCGCGCCCGCTCACCCCGGCGGTCGCGAGCGATGCGGTCACGGTGCTGTCCGCGGTGGGGCCGCCTCCGGCGGCGGAGGTCGGGGCCGCGTTTCACGGCGTGCACACGCTGTGTTTTCGCTTCGCCCAGCACGGCCTCGATCCGCTCTGGGCCATCGACTGGGTGCAGCTCTCGCCATGAGCACGCTCACGCTCGTCGCGCCACTCGCCGGCTGGAGCGCGCCGCTCGATGAGGCACCCGATGCGGTATTCGCGGGCCGCATGCTCGGCGACGGCGTCGCCATCGATCCGACCGCCGGGACGCTGCACGCGCCTTGTGACGGCGAGGTGCTCCTCATCGCGCCCTCGCGCCACGCGGTGACACTGCGGACCGAAGACGGCGCCGAGGTGCTCATGCACGTCGGCATCGACACCGTGAGCTTAGGGGGAGAGGGATTCGCGCTGGCGGTGGCGCAGGGTGCACGGGTGCGAACCGGTGACCTCCTCATGACCTTCGACCTCGATCTGCTCGCGCGTCGCGCGCCGAGCCTCCTCACCCCCGTCGTTGTCACCGCGGAGAGCGGCTTTCGCATCCTGCGCCGTACCGAGGGCCGCGGCGTCGCGGTCGGCGACCCGCTCATGGTCCTCGCGCCGGAACGGCCGGCGACAGCCGCCGCCGCCGCCAGCAGCGCCGCCGGCGAGCCGCTGACGCAGCGGGCGACCGTCGGCTTCGGGCACGGTATCCATGCGCGGCCGGCGGCGCTGCTCGCCGCCTCGCTGCGCAATCTCGCCGCCGACGTGCGCCTGCGCGCGCGCGGACGCGAGGCCAACGCGCGCAGCACCGTCGCGCTGATGGCGCTCGGCGCGCAGCAGGGTGATGAGATCGAGCTGCGCGCGAGCGGCCCCGACGCGGCGCTCGCGCTGCGTGCGCTCGCCGCGGTGCTCGCCGCCGAGAGCGCCCCGGCAGGCCGCCGGGGCGTCCGGCCGGCGGATCCCGCGACAGCGGCCGTGCCGCCGGCCGAGTTGGCCGTCACCGGTAACACCGCCATGCCGGTGGCCGGCGATGTGCTGCGTGGAGTGATTGCGAGCGCGGGACTTGGCGTAGGGCGCGCGGTGCAGCTGCGGCGCCCGGAGATTGCGGTGGCGGAGTCCGGCGCCGGGGTGGCGTACGAGACGGCCGCCCTCGAGCGCGCGCGGGCCACGGTGCGCGCACGCCTCGAGCGCCGTGCCGCCGCGGTCGCCGAGGGGCCGGGTGGGCGGGCGGCGGCCGAGATCGCCGTGGCCCATCTCGAGCTGCTCGAGGACCCCGAGCTCCTGGCCGCCGCGCGCGCCGGGCTCGCCGAAGGACGCAGCGCGGGCTTCGCCTGGCGCGAGGCGGTGCGCGCGGCGGCGGCGACGCTGCGCACGCTCGCCGATGCGCGCCTGCGCGAGCGCGTCGACGATCTCCTCGACCTCGAGACGCAGGTGCTGCTCGCGCTCGCCGGCGCTGCTGCGACTCCCCAACTCGACCTGCCCGAGCGCTCGATCGTGATCGCGCGCGAGCTCCTGCCGTCGCAGCTCGTGGCGCTCGATGCCGGGCGCATCGCGGGTCTTGCCACGGCCGCGGGCGGCGCGACTTCGCATGTCTCGATCATCGCCGCCGCCATGGGGATTCCGGCACTGGTGGCGCTCGGGCCGGCGGTGCTCAGGCTCCGTGAGGGCACCGAGCTGGTCCTCGATGCCGAGCGCGGTGTGCTCGAGGTCGAGCCGCCGCCGGCACGTCTCGGCGCCGCCCTCGCCATGCTCGCGGCACGCCGCGGGCGTCTCGCCGCCGAGCGTGCCGCCGCGCAGCGCGCCTGCCACCTCGCCGACGGCACGCGCATCGAGGTGTTCGCCAACGTCGGCTCGGCCGCCGAGGCCGAGGCCGCGGTGCGCGATGGCGCCGAGGGTTGTGGGCTGTTGCGCACCGAGTTCCTGTTCCTCGAGCGCGAGTCACCGCCGGATGTGACGGAGCAGACCGCCGCCTACCAGGCGATCGCGGATGCGCTCGCCGGGCGGCCGCTCACCATCCGCACGCTCGATGCAGGCGGCGACAAGCCGATCGCCTATCTGCCGCAACCCGCGGAGGAGAACCCGGCGCTCGGACTGCGCGGCGTGCGTACCAGTCTCGCCAACCCGCAGCTGCTGCGCACGCAGCTGCGCGCGATCCTGGGCGTGCGCCCCGGGGAGCAGTGCCGGATCCTCCTGCCGATGATCACCGAGGTCGCCGAGGTCGTGGCGGTGCGCGCGGTGCTGGAGGAGCTGCGGGCGGAGCTCGGCGTGACGCGCGCCATCGAGCTCGGGGTGATGATCGAGACACCGGCTTCGGCGCTCATCGCCGAGCGCCTGGTGGAGGTCGCCGACTTCCTCTCGATCGGCACCAATGATCTCACCCAATACACCCTCGCCATGGACCGCCTGCACCCGCAGCTCGCCCCGCGACTCGACGCATTGCACCCGGCGGTGCTGCGACTCATCGCCGCCGCCGCGACGGCCGGTGTGCAGCGCGGGCGCATGGTCGCCGTGTGCGGGGGCCTCGCCTCCGAGCCGCTCGCGGCGCCGCTGCTCGTGGGCTTAGGGGTGCACGAGCTCTCGGCGGTCGGTGCGGTGATCCCACGGCTGAAGGCGTGTTTGAGTCGCGTGACGCTCGAGCAATGCCGCGCGCTCGCGCGCGCAGCGCTGCTCGCGGCTGATGCGTCCGCGGTGCGCACGCTGGCGCGGGGTGCGTGCGGCGAGGCCGGGGAGGGCGCGGCGTGAAGGCACTGCTCGCGAATCTGCAGCGCATCGGCGGCGCGCTCATGCTGCCGATCGCCGTGCTGCCGATCGCCGGACTGCTGTTGCGGCTCGGGCAGCCGGATCTGCTCGACTCCGCTTCCATGGCCGCCGCGGGCGGCGCCATCTTCGACAACCTGGGACTGCTGTTTGCCGCCGGCGTCTCGGTGGGATTGGCGCGCGAGAATCACGGCGCGGCGGGCCTGGCCGCGGTGGTGGCTTACCTGGTCGCGACCCAGGGCGCGCAGGTGCTGATCAGCGTGCCGCCGGCCGCGGTCGCCGATCTCACGGGCCGCGCCCACGACTTAGGGGTGGCAGCCTACAAGGCCAAGGAGCTCGCCAAGCTCAGCGTGCCGGTCGGAATTCTTTCCGGGCTCATCGCCGGGGGACTCTATAACCGCTTTTACAACATCACGCTGCCGAGTTACCTGAGCTTCTTCGGCGGCCGGCGCTTCGTGCCGATCGTCAGCGGGCTCGCAGGTCTCGGCCTGGCGCTGGTCTTCGGCATGGAGTGGCAGCGGCTCGAGGGCGGCATGGACGCGCTCAGCCGGGCGGTGCTGCACGCGGGGTCGCTCGGCCTGTTTGCCTACGGCGTGCTCAACCGCGTGCTGATCGTCACGGGGCTGCACCACATCATCAACAACATCGCCTGGTTCCTGCTCGGCGACTACCACGGCGTCACCGGCGACCTGAAGCGCTTCTTCGCCGGCGACCCGAGCGCCGGCGCCTTCATGTCGGGGTTCTTCCCGGTGATGATGTTCGGGCTGCCGGCGGCCTGTCTCGCCATGTATCACACGGCGCTTCCCGAGCGGCGCGCCGCGGTCGGGGGGCTCCTCGCCTCGATCGCGCTCACCTCGTTCCTCACCGGCGTCACCGAGCCGATCGAGTTCACGTTCATCTTTCTCGCCCCGGCGCTCTATGCGGTGCACGCGCTGCTCACCGGCCTCGCTTTCATCATCATGAACGCGCTGCATGTGCGGCTCGGCTTCAGCTTTTCTGCCGGATTCATTGATTACTTTCTCAATTTCAACCACGCCACGCGCCCACTGCTGCTCGTGCCCGTGGGGGCGCTGTACTTCGCGCTCTACTACTTCCTGTTCCGCCTGGTGATCGTGCGCTTTGACCTGCGCACCCCGGGGCGCGATCCGGGCGATGACGCGGCGCCGGCCGTGGCGCAGAGCGCCCCGGCGCAGCGCGCGCACGGCTACCTCGCCGCGCTCGGCGGCCCCGCCAATATCGTTTCGCTCGACGCCTGTGCAACGCGGTTGCGTCTCTCGGTCGCCGGCGATGCCGCGGTGGATACCGGGGCGCTGAAGCGGCTCGGGGCGGTGGGCGTGGTGCGCCCGGCCGCCAACACACTGCAGGTCGTGGTGGGACCGGTGGCCGATCAGCTCGCGGGCGAGATCCGTGCGCTGCTGCGCGGCGCCGGCGCGGGGGTGGCGACGCCTGCGCCGTCGGGTCCGGCCGTAAGGGCTGCTGCCGCCGCGCCCGCGGCCCGCCGTGCCGAGCCCGTGGACGCCGCCCGGTTGCTCGCAGCGCTCGGCGGCCGCGCCAACGTGCGCGCGCTCGAGGCGGTGGCGGAAAGGCTGCGTGTAACCGTGGATGATGCGGCGCTGGTCGACGCTGCCGCGCTGCGTGATCTCGGCCTGCGGGGCGTGGCGCGTCCCGCCGCGGGGGTGGTGCACGTGCTCACCGGTCCGGGTGCCGGCGAGCTCGCGGCCCTTGTTGAACACCTGCTTAAGTGAAGCCGGAGCCCGTGTACCGGGCGGACGGTTTACCATGGCGGGAAGGTTCAAGGACGAGCCGTATTGCGACGCGGCAAAGTTTTTCTTTGGAGTCAATTCCGCGTACCCTTCCGCGATGCGCACGGGGTACCTCTGGCTCGGGTCGTCGTCGCAGACGCAGAACTAAAATCTGGGGGTCAAGAGATGCTGATTCTCACGCGACGAGTCGGTGAGACGGTAATGATCGGCGACGACGTGACTATCACGGTTCTCGGGGTGAAGGGGAACCAGGTCCGCGTCGGCATTAACGCGCCGAAACACGTCGCTGTGCACCGCGAAGAGATCTACGAGCGCATCAAGCGCGAGCAACAGGGCGGCGGATCGGGGGGCGGCGGGCCGGAGGACGACCCGGACAACACCCCGCAGAAGTCCTCGCAGTACGCCACCGGCTAAAGTGTCAGCGGGTACTCGGCAACAGCGAGCGCGCGAGCGACTGCACTTCCGGTAACCGTACGGTATTCACGGCTTCCTCGATGTCGAGCGCCAGCAGCCGATCGCTCGTGGCGAACGGCACCTTGAGCCGTAACGCACCGTAGGCCGTCGCCAGTTTCGCGGAAGTCTTGAGCGGCGCACGCATGTCCACACCCTGAGCGGCCGCGAGCAGCTCGATCGCCGCGACGTACAGCGTGTTGCGCGTCATGCCGATGAGGCGCCGGGCGCCGTGCGTCGCCATGCTGACGTGATCCTCCTGGTTGGCGGAGGTCGGGATGCTGTCGACGCTCGCCGGGTGGCACAGCATGCGGTTCTCGGCGGTGAGCGCCGCGGCGGTCACCTGCGCCAGCATGAAGCCGGAGTTGACGCCGCTGTCGGGTGTCAGGAACGGCGGCAGCCCGCTCATCTTCGGGTCGACCAGCAGCGCGATGCGCCGCTCGGTGATCGAGGCCACCTCGGTGGCTGCGAGCGCCAGGATGTCGGCGGCGAAGGCGACCGGTTCGGCGTGGAAGTTGCCGCCCGAGAGCACCTCGCCCGAGTCGGCGAAGATGAGCGGATTGTCGGTCACCGCGTTGGCCTCGGTGGCGAGTGTCGCCGCCTGCGTGGTGATGAGGTCGAGGCAGGCTCCCATCACCTGCGGCTGACAACGCAGCGAATACGGGTCCTGCACGCGCGGGCAGTCGCGATGCGATGCGCGGATGGCGCTGCCGGCGAGGAGCTCGCGGTACACCTGCGCCACGCGCGCCTGGCCGCTGTGGCCGCGCACGCTCTGGATGCGCGGATCGAAGGGCACATCGCTCCCTGCGAGAGCATCCACCGACAGCGCGCCGCTCACGACCGCGCCCGCGAACGCGGTCTCGAGCTCGAACAGACCCGCGAGCGCGAGCGCGGTCGAAACCTGGGTACCGTTCAGTAGCGCGAGTCCCTCCTTGGGCCCCAGGGTGTGCGGCGCGAGACCTTCCTGGGCGAGGGCTTCGGCGGCGGCGAGCACCTCGCCGTGACGGCGGACCTCACCGAGCCCGATCACGCACAGCGACAGGTGGGCGAGCGGCGCCAGATCCCCCGAGGCCCCGACCGAGCCCTGCGCCGGCACGCACGGGGTGAGGCCGGCGTTGATCAGCCGCTCGAGGAAGCGCACCAGCCCCTCGCTCACCCCGGAGAAGCCCTGCAGCAGGCTTGCGAGCTTCAGCACCATGGTGAGGCGCACCACCGCATCGTCGAGCAGCGGACCGACGCCGCAGCTGTGCGACAGGATGATGTTCCGCTGCAGCAGCGCGCGCTGCGCACTCGGAATGCGGGTCTGGGCGAGCAGCCCGAAGCCGGTGTTGATGCCGTAGGCGGGCGCCTCGGCGGCGGCGAGCCGCATGGTCGCGGTGTGGGCGGCGTTGACCGCGCTGAGTGCGCTCGGGTCGATCGCCACCGTGAGCGGATGCTCGTATACGCGCCGCAGCTCCGCGAGCTTCAGCGGGCGGGCGCCGAGTTTCAGGGGTTCGTGTTGGGCCATCGCAAGACCTCGGCGGCGCGGACCACAGTCCGGCGCGGGTTGAAACCGATCCAGTAACACAGCTCGTCCAGCGTGCGCACGTTCCACACGACGAAGTCGGCGGCCATGCCGGCCTTGAGCATGCCGCGCTCGGCGCCGAGGCCGAGCGCCTGCGCGGCGTGGCGCGTGACGCCGAGCAGGGCCTCCTCGGCGGTGAGACCGAAGAGCCGGGTCGCCATGCTCATGGCGAGCAGCAGCGAGGTGCCGGGTGCCGAGCCCGGGTTGCAGTCGCTCGCCACGGCCATGGCCGCGCCGGCGGCGCGCAGCAGCGCCACGGGGGGCTTGGCTCCCTCGGCGAGACAGTAGAAGGCGACCGGCAGCAGCACCGCGACGGTGCCGGCGCGCGCGAGCGCCTCGGCCTCAGCCGCGGCGGCGTATTCCAGGTGATCGCAGGACAGTGCGCCGTGCGCGGTGGCCATGAGCGTGGCGCCTGAGTTGGTGAGCTGCTCGGCGTGCATCTTGACGGGTATTGCGCGCGCGCGTGCCGCGGCGAACAGCCGCTCGGCCTGCGCGACGCTGAAGGCGATCGACTCACAGAACACGTCCACGGCATCGACCAGGCCCTCGGCGGCGAGCGCCGGCAGCCATTGGTCGGCGACGGTGTCGATGTAGGCATCGGCGCGGCCGCGGTACTCGGGCGGCACGGTGTGCGCGGCGAGCAACGTGGTGCGCACCGTGACCGGGAAGGCGCGGCCGAGCTGGCGCGCGACGCGCAGCATCTTCGCCTCGTCCTCGAGCGTGAGTCCGTAGCCGGACTTGATCTCGAGCGTCGTGACGCCTTCGGCCATGAGCGCGGCGAGGCGCGGCGCGCTCTCCTCGAACAGCTGCTGCTCACTCGCGGCGCGCACCGCGCGCATGGTCGAGAGAATGCCGCCACCGGCGCGCGCGATCTCCTCGTAGCTGCGCCCGCGCAGCCGCTCGGCGTATTCGCCGGCGCGGTTACCGGCGAACACCAGGTGCGTGTGGCAGTCGACGAGTCCCGGCGTGACGGCACCGCCGCCGAGGTCGTGCTCCTCAGGTCTGACTTCAGCCGCGCCCGCGGCCGCGAGCGCCGCCGGCAGCGCTGACTCCTCTCCTACCCACTCGATGCGGCCGCCGCGGGTGAGGAGCGCGCCGCGGGCGATGGTGCCGCGCGCCGCATCGCAGGTCGCGAGCTGCGCGTTGTGCCAGAGTTTCAGGGTGCCGGGCACGGCTCGCTCAGCGTGCCGTGAGGAACGGCAGGTTCAATCCCTTCGCGCGCGCGCAGGCGATCGCCTCCTCGTAGCCGGCGTCCGCGTGGCGCATGACGCCGGTGGCGGGGTCGTTCCACAGCACGCGCTCGATGCGCCTGGCCGCCGCCGCCGTGCCGTCGCAGACGATCACGACGCCCGCATGCTGCGAGTAGCCCATGCCGACACCGCCGCCGTGATGGATCGACACCCAGGTGGCTCCTGAGGCGGTGTTGAGGAGCGCATTGAGCAGCGGCCAGTCGGCCACCGCATCCGAGCCGTCGCGCATCGCCTCGGTCTCACGGTTCGGGCTCGCGACCGAGCCCGAGTCGAGGTGGTCGCGCCCGATCACGACCGGCGCCTTGAGCGTACCAAGCGCCACCATCTCGTTGAAGGCGAGGCCGAGGCGATGCCGGTCGCCCAGGCCCACCCAGCAGATGCGCGCCGGCAGTCCCTGGAACTGAATGCGCTCGCGCGCCATGTCGAGCCAGTGGTGCAGGTGCTGGTCGTCGGGGAGGAGCTCGCGGACCTTTTGATCGGTGCGGTAGATGTCCTCCGGGTCGCCGGAGAGCGCGACCCAGCGGAACGGACCGATGCCGCGGCAGAACAGCGGGCGGATGTAGGCCGGCACGAAGCCCGGGAAATCGAAGGCGTTCTTGAGGCCCTCATCGAGAGCCACCTGGCGGATGTTGTTACCGTAGTCGAATACCGGCATGCCCAGTTTCTGGAAGGCGAGCATGGCCTCGACGTGGCGGCGCATCGAGGGGCGCGACTCGCGCGTCACCTGTGCGGGGTCGGCAGTGCGCAGGCGATCCCACTTCTCCACCGTCCAGCCCTGCGGGAGATAGCCGTTCACCGGGTCGTGGGCCGAGGTCTGGTCCGTGACCGCATCCGGCCGCACCCCGCGGCGCAGCAGCTCCGGCAGCACCTCGCAGGCGTTGCCGAGGAGTCCGACCGAGACGGGTTTGCCGGACTGGCGCGAGCGCTCGAGCAGCTCGAGCGCTTCCTCGAGGCTCTTGGCCTGCGTGTCGAGGTAACGTGTTTCGAGTCGTTTGGCGATGCGCTCCGGGCGGCACTCGATCGCGAGCATGGAGGCGCCGGCCATGGTCGCGGCGAGCGGCTGCGCGCCGCCCATGCCGCCAAGACCCGCGGTGAGGATCCACTTGCCGGCGAGGTTGCCGCCGAAGTGCTGCCGCCCCATCTCGACGAAAGTCTCGTAGGTGCCCTGCACGATGCCCTGGCTGCCGATGTAGATCCAGGAGCCCGCGGTCATCTGCCCGAACATCATCAGGCCCTTGCGGTCGAGCGCGTTGAAGTGCTCCCAGTCGGCCCAGTGCGCCACCAGGTTCGAGTTTGCGATGAGAACGCGCGGCGCATCCGCGTGCGTGCGGAAGACGCCTACCGGCTTGCCGGACTGGACGAGCAGCGTCTCGTCCTCGCCGAGCTCGCGCAGCGCGGCGACGATCTGCTCGAAGCACTGCCAGTTGCGCGCCGCTTTGCCGATGCCGCCGTACACGACCAGTTCCCCGGGCCGCTCGGCCACCTCGGGGTCGAGGTTGTTGAAGAGCATGCGCAGCGGTGCCTCGGTGAGCCAGCTGCGGCAGCTCAGGGCGGTGCCCCGCGGGGCACGCAGCGGCGGACGTTTGCTCTGGTCGTTCATGGCATGGCTTCCTCAAAGGCGCAGGCCTTGAAGTCGGCCCGTTCGCAACCATTCATAATAAAGGGCGGCGGTGCCGGGATGGCACCCCTGGACCGGTTCCCCTGCCTTGCGGGTTCGGGTAGAATGCGCGCCCCCGTGCTCCGGGCGGGGACGGGTGGCTGGTGTCGCGGAAGTCGGGCAGGTCCGGCGCGCGGCACCCCCGAGACAGACTGAACGGAAAGCCCCCCTGCGGGGCTTTTTTATTATCCGGCCCGGTCGGGGCCGTGGATACGGTGGGATGGGCCTCGGGGCCCATTTTTGTTTTCGGCAGACGGCGGTGCGGACCGCCGGGCGAGGGCGAATGGCGGGCACCGTGCGGGAGCGGCTGATCGGGCTCATCGAGCCGCTCGTCGGGCGGCTCGGCTACGAGCTGCTCGACGTCGAGTACGGGGCCGGGCACGGGCGCGGGACCTTGCGGGTGTTCATCGACGCCGCCGCGGGCGTGCAGCTCGCTGACTGCGAGCGGGTGAGCCGCGAGATCTCGGCGCTGTTCGACGTCGAGGATCCCCTCCCGGCGGCGTACACGCTCGAGGTGTCCTCGCCCGGGTTCGACCGGGTGCTGCGTACCCGCGAGCACTTCGGGCGCTTCGTCGGCTCGCGGGTGTACGTGGAGTTGAAGGAGCCGCGCGCCGGCAGACGCCGCTACACCGGGCAGCTGCTGGCGGTCGATGACGAGGGGATTGCGCTCGCCGTCGACCAGGAGCGCGTGGCGATGAGATTCGCGGAGATTGGCAAGGCGCGGCTGGCGTCGTGAGGTAGACATAGAGTGAACAAGGAAATCCTGATGGTGGTCGATGCCGTCTCCAACGAGAAGGGCGTCGACAAGGAAGTGATCTTCGAGGCGCTCGAAGCAGCGCTGGCGTCCGCGACTCGCAAGAAACACGGCGAGGAGTGGGACGCGCGCGTATCGATCGACCGCAAGAGCGGCGACTACGAGACCTTCCGGCGCTGGAAGGTGTTCGCCGACGACTCCAAGGAGCTGGAAGTTCCCGAGCGCGAGCTGCGGCTCGATGACGCGCGCGAGCTCGACCCCAAGGTCGAGATCGGCGGCTTCGTCGAGGAGCCGATCGAGTCGGTCGCCTTCGGACGCATCGCCGCGCAGCAGGCCAAGCAGGTCATCGTGCAGAAGGTGCGCGAGGCCGAGCGCGCCCAGGTGGTGGAGGCGTATAACGACCGCGTCGGCCAGCTGGTGAGCGGCGTCGTCAAGCGCGTCGACCGCAACGGCATCTACGTGGACCTGGGCTCCAACGCCGAAGGCTTCGTGCCGCGCACCGACATGATTCCGCGCGAGCAGGCCAAGCCCCAGGACCGCATCAAGGCCTTCCTCAAAGAGGTGCGCTCGGAGCCGCGCGGCCCGCAGCTGTTCCTCACCCGCACGGCGCCCGAGTTCCTCATCGAGCTCTTCAAGCTCGAGGTGCCGGAGGTCGGTCAGGGTCTCATTCAGATTCTCGGCGCCGCGCGCGATGCGGGTGTGCGCGCCAAGATCGCGGTCAAGAGCAACGATCCGCGCATCGACCCGGTGGGCGCCTGCGTCGGCATGCGCGGCTCGCGCGTGCAGGCGGTCTCCAACGAGATCGCCGGCGAGCGCGTCGACATCATTCCGCACGACGACAATCCGGCGCAGTTCGTCATCAACGCCATGTCGCCGGCCGAGGTGATGTCGATCGTGGTCGACGAGGACTCGCACAGCATGGACATCGCGGTGTCGGAAGAGAAGCTCAGCCAGGCGATCGGCCGCGGCGGGCAGAACATCCGTCTCGCGAGCCAGCTCACGGGCTGGGATCTGAACGTCATGACCGAGTCGGACGCCGAGGCGAAGAGCGAGACGGAGTCCAAGGAGCTGGTGGCGAATTTCATGAAGCAGCTCGACGTTGACGAGGACGTGGCGACGATCCTGGCGCAGGAGGGCTTCTCCACGGTCGAGGAGATCGCCTACGTGCCGCAGGCGGAGCTCGCCGCGATCGCGGAGTTCGACGAGGACATCGTCAAGGAGCTGCGCAATCGCGCGCGCGACGTGCTGCTGACGCAGGCCATCGCCAGTGAAGAGACGCTCGATCAGTCGATGCCGGCGGACGACCTGCTGCTGCTCGAGGGGATGAGCCCGGATCTCGCGCTGGCGCTGGCGCGGCGCGGCGTGCGCACCCGCGAGGAGCTCGCCGAGCAGTCGGTGGACGAGCTGAGCGATATCGAGGGACTGGCGGCCGACAAGGCGGCGGCGCTCATCATGACGGCGCGCGCCCCGTGGTTCGCAAGCGAGGCTTGAGTCTATGGCCGAAGTGACCGTTTCCCAGTTCGCCGAAGTCCTCAAGGTGCCGGTCGACCGGCTGCTGGTGCAGCTCGACCAGGCCGGCATCAAGGTCGACGGGCCCGAGGCGCGCATCAGCGACGACGCCAAGCTCGAGCTGCTGACGCACCTGCGCCGCAGCCACGGGGGCGAAGCCGACAGCGACGGCGCGCCGCGCAAGATCACGCTCAAGCGCAAGACGCAGAGCGAGTTGAAGCTCGCGAGCATCCAGGGACGCGCGCGCACCGTCAACGTCGAGGTGCGCCGCACCCGCAACTACGTCAAGCGCGACGTGCTCGAGTCGCAGGCGCGTGCGCAGCAGGACGAGATCGATTCGCGCAAGCGCGAGGCCGAGGAGGCCGCGCGCGCGGTCACCGAGCGCGCCGAAGCGGAGCGCCGCGAGCACGAGCGGCTCGAGGCGGAGAATCGCCGCCGCGTCGAGGAGGAGGAGACCCGGCGCCGCGCCCAGGAAGACGCGCGCCGCGCCACCGAGCAGCGCGCGCGCGACGAGGAAGCGCGCCGCAGCCGCGAGCGCGACGAGCCCGAGCGGCACGGCGGCGAGCGCGAGCGCGCGGCCCCGGCCGCCGTCGCGGCGGCGCCCGTCCCGGCACCCCCGCGTGAGCGCCCCCCCGTGGCGCCCGCGCCGGCAGCCGACGACAAGCACACGCGTTACGGGCGCCAGGAGTTGCACGTCACGACCGACGTGAGCTCGCGCTACAAGAAGAAGCGCCGCACCAAGAGCCGCCCGCTGGCGGCCTCGGCCGAGGGGCGGCATGGCTTCGAGATGCCAACCGCGCCGGTCGTGCGCGAGGTCGGCATCGGCGAGACCATCACGGTCGCGGAGCTCGCGCAGAAGATGGCCGTCAAGGCCAACGAGGTCATCAAGGCGCTCATGAACATGGGCGTCATGGCCACCATCAACCAGCCGATCGACCAGGATACGGCGGTGCTGGTGGTGGAGGAGATGGGCCACACGCCCAAGCTCCTCAAGGAGAACCAGATCGAGGCCGGCCTGCAGGGCGGCCAGGCCGAGACGGAAGGCGAGCCGCGCCCGCCGGTGGTCACGGTGATGGGCCACGTCGATCACGGCAAGACCTCGCTCCTCGACTACATCCGCCGCACCAAGGTGGCGGCGGGCGAGGCCGGCGGAATCACCCAGCACATCGGTGCCTACCACGTCGAGACGCCCAAGGGCGTCATCACCTTCCTCGACACTCCGGGCCACGCGGCCTTCACCGCCATGCGTGCCCGCGGCGCGCGCGCCACCGACGTGGTGGTGCTGGTGGTCGCGGCCGACGACGGTGTAATGCCGCAGACCGTCGAGGCGATCCAGCACGCGCGCGCCGCCAACGTGCCGATCGTGGTCGCCGTCAACAAGATCGACAAGAGCGACGCGGACCTCGATCGCGTCCGCACCGATCTCTCCAAGCACGAGGTGATCTCGGAGGAGTGGGGCGGGCAGAACATGTTCGTGAAAGTCTCGGCGCGCACCGGCGAGGGGATCGACCAGCTGCTGGAAGCGATCCTGCTGCAGTCCGAGGTGCTGGAGCTGCGCGCACCGCGCACGGGTCTCGCCTCGGGCGTGGTGATCGAGTCCTCCATCGAGAAGGGGCGCGGGGCGGTCGCGACCGTGCTCGTCAAGAAGGGCACGCTGCACGTCGGCGACCCGATCATCGCCGGCTCGGAGTTCGGGCGCGTGCGCGCCATGTTCGACGAGAACGGCAAGCCGGTGCAGGAAGCACCGCCCTCGATGCCGGTGGTGGTGCTGGGACTGTCCAGTCCGCCGAACGCCGGTGACGAGATCCTCGCCGCCGAGAGCGAGCGCAAGGCGCGCGAGGTGGCACTCTACCGCCAGGGCAAGTTCCGCGACGTGAAGCTCGCGCGCCAGAGCGCCCGCCCCGAGGATGTGTTCTCGCAGATGGGCGAGGCCAAGGCCGGCGTGGTGGCGGTGCTCATCAAGGCCGACGTGCAGGGGAGCGCGGAGGCGCTCACCGAGGCGCTCGCCAAACTCTCGACCGAAGAGGTGCAGGTCAAGGTGCTCGCCAGCGGCCTGGGCGGCATCACCGTGTCGGACGTGCAGCTGGCCGCGGCCTCGCGCGCGCTCATCATCGGTTTCAACGTGCGCGCCGATGCCGGCGCGCGCGACGCCATGAAGGAGACCGGCGTCGAGGTGCGCTACTACAGCATCATCTACGAAGCCATCGACGACGTGAAACAGATGATGACCGGCATGCTGCAGCCGGAGATCAAGGAGCAGATCGTCGGCATCGCGCAGGTACGCGAGGTATTCCGCTCCTCGAAGTTCGGGGTGGTGGCGGGGTGCCTGGTGACCGAGGGCCTGGTGAAGCGCAACAATCCGATCCGCGTGCTGCGCGACAACGTCGTGATCTTCGAAGGCGCGCTCGAGTCGCTGCGCCGCTTCAAGGACGACGCGAGCGAGGTGCGCGCCGGCACCGAGTGCGGTATCGGCGTGAAGAACTACCAGGACGTGCGCGTCAACGATCAGATCGAGTGCTTCGCGCGCGTCGAGGTTGCGCGCACGCTCTCGTAAGCCTATGAGCGAGGCCCGCAGCCGGCGCATCGAGTCGGAGATCCAGCGCGTGCTCGCGGCGCTGATCGCGCGCGAGGTGAAGGACCCGCGCGTCGGCAACGTCACGATCACCGCCGTCAAGGTGGCCGCCGACATGGGCACGGCGCGTATCTACTTCACGCCCTTCGCCTCGCGGGCGCCGTCCGAGCAGGTGCGGACCGGCCTCACCCACGCCGCGAGATTTCTGCGCGGCGAGCTCGGCCGGCGGCTGGGGCTGCGGCATGCGCCGCGGCTCGAGTTCGTGGTCGACGAAAGCGTCGAGGGCGCCGCGCGTCTCACCAGTCTCATCGACCGCGCGGTCGCCGCCGATCGCGCCGGGCACGGCGACGGCACCGACGGCGACGGCGAGAGCGGCGGCGGCTGAGCCGCCCATGCCGAGCGGGATCCTGCTGCTCGACAAGCCGCACGGCCTCTCCTCGAACGCCGCCCTGCAGCGCGTGCGCCGCCTCCTCGGCGGCGAGAAAGCCGGCCACGCCGGCAGTCTCGATCCGCTCGCGACCGGCATGCTGCCGATCTGCCTCGGCGAGGCCACCAAGATCGTCGGTGACATCGTTGCCGGAGCCAAGCGCTACCGCTTCACCATCGCACTCGGGGCGCGCACGGCGACCGGGGACGCCGAGGGCGAGGTCACCGCCGCGGCGCCGGTTCCCGCGCTCACGCGCGAGCGCCTCGAGGCGGTACTGCGCGGCTTTACCGGGCCGCGCGCCCAGGTGCCACCGATGTATTCCGCGCTCAAGCAGGGCGGCACGCCGCTCTACCGGATGGCGCGGGCCGGACAGACGGTGCCGCGCGCCCCGCGGGCCATCGAGCTCTACGAGCTCGCGCTGACGGCAATCGCGCCCGGCGCGCTCGAGCTGGAGACGCGCTGCTCGAAGGGAACCTACGTGCGGGTCCTGGCGGAGGAGATCGCTGAGGCGCTCGGGACGGTGGGTCACGTGAGGGAGCTGCGTCGGCTCACGGTCGAGCCGTTCGAGACCGAGCCGATGCAGACGCTCGAGGCGCTGACCGAACTCGCCCGCACCGCAGCTGGCGTGCCGCTGTTGCCCGCCGATTACCCGCTGCAGCACTTGCCCGCGGTGTCTCTCGGGGCGGCCGAAGCGGCCCGCATCTTCAAGGGTCAGGCGGTGAGTGCCGCCCCGGGAGCCGCCGGGCGTGTACGGCTCTATGGGCCGGGCGGACGCTTTCTGGGGCTGGGACTGGCCGACGGCGCGGGGGCCGTGCGGCCGAAGCGGCTGCTCAACGAGCCGTCGGGTTAATGCGCGAGTTCCGGATCGAGCTGGGTGAGCGCCTGGCCGACGTGCGGCGCCCCGGTACGCCGCAGGTCATCGCCGCTGTAGTAGGTTCCGAACTGATCGCACTTCTGCGTCAGCGCGTTGGGCACGCACCCAAGCGGCAGGCCGCTCGGCGCGGCGGAGGCGTGCGGCGGGCTCTGCGGCGGCGCGCTCGCACAGGCGCCGAGCGCCAGGCACGCGAGGAGCGGCGCGGCCAGGTGGCGGCGCATTCTCAGTGCCCGACCCGCACCGACGGGTCCATCAGGGCGAGCGCCTTGTCGGCCGTGGTCTGGCCCGTGTTGTCGATGTCCTGCTTGCTGTAAGTGTTCCCGAATCCGGCGCAGGCGCCCTCCTTGACGGGCAGGCGGGTCGCGGTCTGGCCCACGCAGCCCGGCGGGGGCGTAGCCGCGGCGGCGGTTTTTGGCGGGGCGGAGGGCGTCGTGGCGCAGGCCGCGAGCAGCAGCGCGAATGCGCCGAATAAAGCCAGTGACTTCAGCATGGCGATTACCTCTGTCCAAAAGCCTATGCCCGTGGCTGGTGCGCCGCAAGGGACCCGGAACGCGGCCGCCACGCTCCGGTTGACATTGCGCGGGTGCGAGGCGCGGCGCGCGCCGTTTTCGGCTCCCGCCTCCCCCTTTCGGATTGGCCCTTACGCTTGTCCCAGGGCGATCCGGACAGTACAATGCGCGGCTCATTAAAAGGGCTCTTAAGACAAGTAGTTAGGACTCAAGCGCAATGGCTTTAACCAGCGAGAAAAAGGGCGGGATCCTCGCGCAGTTCCGCCGCGGGCCGGCTGACACCGGCTCAGCCGAGGTACAGGTGGCGCTGCTCTCCGCACGGATCAACGACCTCGGCGAGCACTTCGCCGCGCACAAGCGCGACCACTCCTCGCGTCGCGGACTGGTGAAACTGGTCAACCAGCGCAAGAAGCACCTCGATTACCTCAGAGCCACCCAACCGCAGAAGTACCAGGAGCTCGTGGAGCGCCTGGGACTGCGCCGCTGAGAACCCGCAGGGCCGCCGTCGTGGACGCGCGGCCCTCGTCGTTTTCGGCCGAACCTCCAACTTCCGAGGAATGAAGCTTTGAGCGTCGTCAGCAAGTCGTTTCCTTACGGCCCGCACACGGTCACCATCGAGACGGGCGAGGTCGCCCGCCAGGCCGAGGGTGCGGTTCGCGTCTCCATGGGAGACACCGTGGTTCTGGTCACCGCCTGCGCACAGCAAACCGCGCAGCCGGGGCGGGACTTTTTCCCCCTCACCGTCAACTACGTCGAGAAGACCTACGCCGCGGGACGCATCCCGGGCGGGTTCTTCAAGCGCGAGGGACGCCCGACCGAGAAGGAGACGCTGACCTCGCGTCTCATCGATCGCCCGATCCGGCCGCTGTTTCCCGACGGCTTCTACAACGATGTGCAGGTGGTGGCGACCGTGCTGTCGATGGACCCGAACATCGACGCCGACATCCCCGCGCTCCTCGGCGCCTCGGCGGCGCTCGCCCTCTCGGGCATTCCCTTCAAGGGGCCGATCGGCGCTGCGCGCGTCGGCTACCGCGACGGGCAGTACCTGCTCAACCCGACGGCCACCGATCTCGCCGAGTCGCAGCTGCACCTCGTGGTGGCGGGCACCGAGCACGCCGTGCTGATGGTCGAGTCGGAGGCCAAGGGTCTTTCCGAGGAAGTGATGCTCGGCTCCGTGGTGTTCGGTCATGAGCAGATGCAGACCGCCATCGGCGCCATCAAGGCGTTGGTGAGCGAGGCCGGCAAGTCGCGCTGGACCTGGGAGCCGACGCCGGAGAACGCGGCGCTGACCCAGGCGGTGACACTGCAGGCGCAGGCCGCGATCGGTCAGGCCTACAGCATCACCGAGAAGCAGGCGCGCCACGCACGCCTCACCGAGATCAAGACCCAGGTACTGGCCGCGCTCACCGGCGGCGAGTCGCCGAAGCACTCCAAGGAAGGCGTCGAGGACGTGCTCTTCAAGCTCGAGAGCAGCATCGTCCGCCAGCGCATCCTCAACGGCGAGCCGCGCATCGACGGACGCGACACCCGCACCGTGCGCCCGATCAATGTCAGGGTGGGGGTATTGCCTCGCACCCACGGTTCCGCGCTCTTC
>Ga0210394_10002351_pt1 | contig 26133 bp, 27 predicted proteins | sample IncBWC12MmetaG_FD_160121 | JGI IMG/M metagenome (GOLD analysis project Ga0210394, IMG submission 160121) | Forest soil microbial communities from Barre Woods Harvard Forest LTER site, Petersham, Massachusetts, United States - Inc-BW-C-12-M | ecosystem: Environmental > Terrestrial > Soil >...
CTCGTTCGATGGTTTGAGGAATTTCGCAGGAAAAACCGACCGCCCTATAAGTGGTACGAGCACGACCTTTACGGCTGACCGATTGAGCCTCCAACGATTGCCACCCGCCTGAGCAACCCCTCTCAGGCGGGTTTTTCATTGGTGAGAAGGGCAAGCGCGAGCCGGCCCGGCGATGAAAAAGCCCCGCCGAGGAAGACGGGGCAAGTTTGGGAGGAAAGGCGAAGGCGCCATGATTTGCCCCGCCCACATGCCGCCTATCGTGATTCTCACTCAACGAGCAAACGCGGGGCGAGCATTCGACCGGTCCCGCGCTACTCGTTGATCCACTTATTGCCGCTGCGCTCGGCGTAATACTGCTCGGCAACGCTCGACTTCGATAGGCAAACCAATTCGGCGAACGGCGCATTGGGCCGGCAGGATCGGTACGACAGCGCCGAAGTAAGGGCCGTCACGGCCGCGCCGTGGTGCCAATCGAGCGTCCGCAGGTCGACGTCGCCGGTGGTGCGGCAGGCCGGGCAGCGCGCCCGCAAGAACCAATAGCCGGCCGTGATCGCCGCCTCGATCGTTGGCGAGAACAGCATGGGTATGTGCGCGGCCCGGCGAGCGTTCCAGATCTCAACCAGCTTCACCGAATCCTCGATGATCTGTGGCCCGAGCGCGCGGCGCGCAGCGGCCTCCTTCGCCGCGGCGGCGGCTCGCTCGCTTTCCATCCGGCGCTTATTGAAGCCCATGGCTGATTTGACTTTGGGTCGCGGCAATAGGTCAATGCCACTACACTTTGGGCATGTGTTGGCGGCTCCGACTATGACTTGGTGGGATTTTGCGGCGTGGTTTCTTCTGGGCATTTTAGCGGCTTGTATCGCCGCGATGTTCTGGTTTGGATTGGGCAATGTCCTGATGTAGCGCGCCGCGCGCTGGTCGATCGAGGAACGTCTGGTTATGCACTTGGATTCGACCATCACCTGTCCCAAGTGTGGGCATCAGGCTATCGAAACGATGCCGACGGACGCTTGCCAGTTTTTCTATAACTGCAAAGGGTGCAACGAGCGGCTTAAGCCTAAGCCGGGCGTCTGTTGCGTGTTTTGCTCTTACGGGTCGGTGCCGTGCCCGCCGATCCAGGCAGGGGATTGCTGCTTTTAGCCTTCGCGATTTTCGCCAGCGGTGAACATTGCGAAGTTGCCTTGCGTGCTGCGGCAGATATTGAAGGACATTCCGAGGCCGCCGAATACGGCCAGCCGGGACGATTGAGCGAGCATAGGCCAGCTCCTCGCGCTGACGCTGTGTGACGTGAGGCACAGTGCCGAGCCGACCGGATGTGGAACGCTGCCGGGGGACGCAACGACAATGGTGTTGTAAGGTCTCCCATGCCCAATCCTAAAGTGGTCAGCAAACGCAAGCCATGTCCGGGTTGTGGCTTTCCCGTCAACAAGGACTTGTGGATCTGTCCGAACTGCGGACGAAATCGATTACGGGTAATTCAGCGTCGCATTGGATTGCTATTGTTCGCACTAATATTTGTGGCATTTATCGTCGTTGCATTGATAGCGGGCTGACACCCGCCAAGACCACTAGCCACGGGGCATCCCTAGCGGTAGGACCGCAGCTCCGGGCGATGTTCGATGTCGGCTACTTCCCGCCGGACACGCTGCCTGAATAATTAGTGAGTCTCTATTCGCCAACTCTAACGGACGGGCATGATCTTACACACCGACCACCCTCGGCGTCGCATGAGACCGCGACTGTGCAAGCGTTTCCGCTGTTGTCGGTATCATACCCCCAATGACAAACACATGCGGAATAGGAGGATTGCGTACTCCTGTAATGGTGGATCTTATGAGCTACGGCAGGGGTCAAGTCTGTCAACGGTAGGACAATGATGGCCAAACCAAACAGCAATGAGCGCATTGCACCCTCCCAGATTACGCGGAGTAGCCTTCATTATATCAACCTCCAATTCGGGGGCCAGCGGAGCGAGCATTCGGCCAGGCAAACAAAAAAGCCACGGTGGTTCAAGCCGGGCCAAGACAATGTCCCAAACCATCTGTAAGCCGACGGCGTGGTTTGGCGGCACGACTCGGCCCGACGGATTGGTCACACCCTACCACGCGCGCACGACAGCGCCGGCCAAAAAGAGGCCCCGGCAACCTTGGAGGGGGCACACGGGGCCGAAGGACTATGGGCGGGGCTAGTCGAGCATCCGCCCGCACTTAGACTACGCCCGCTCAGCTGGGTCGAGCAAGCGCGTGGCTGGGCAAACACCGCAGCCGATTCAATAGTCGTTTTGACGCGACTATCGGTTTATGCAACTCTAGCGCTTGGTTTAGATCGGGAGGTTTCTGACATGGCGAAGGCGTCGACCGGCCGCAGAGGTCCCACTGCTGTAGATACCCACGTCGGGCAAAAGATTCGCGCCCGCCGAACCTTATTGGGATTGAGCCAAACGGAACTTGCCGACGTCGCCGGTATCACGTTCCAGCAAGTTCAGAAATACGAGAAGGGAACAAACCGCGTCGGGGCGTCACGTTTGCAACAGTTCAGTCAGGCGCTTGACGTCCCACCATCTTACTTTTTTGAAGGCCTACCAACTGTCGGAAAGAAAATATCGCTGCCACAGGAGGGCGAGCTATCGGAAGGCTCAATCGTTTCGTTCCTGGGGACCCGCGAAGGCGCCGCGCTTGTGCGCGGCTTTCTCGCGATCAAAGAAAAGCCAATTCGCCAAAATATTATCGGTTTCATCGCTGCTTTGAAGTCGAAATGAACCTCGCGCTCGTGATGGTCGCGGGGCGAGCATTCGGCCGGCCCCGCGCCGCTCATAGACGCTATCTCCACGCCGGACGACTAGGCGCCGCTCAAATCAAGTATGGCCTGTGTGGTAATTGATAGACTGCAGGGTTTGCATTCAAATGTTTGTAATTCGGACAGGTCGCCAATCTGCAGCACCGTGCGCGCAAATCTCAAGGGCTCACCGCAGCTAGGGCATCCGGCAAGCCAATCGGTGCAGACCTTGTCAACACGCGCAATCTTGCCCGGCGTTGTCGACCGGAGCTTTTCTAGATTTCGTGCTTTTGCCGTGAACATCGACCAACCGAGGAAAGGTCGACTGATAACAGCAATCCGTAAGGAAAGGGTTAGGGCTGCGTGATTGCAGTAAAAAAGAGGCCCCAATGACCTTGGCGGGGGCGTGTGGGGCCGAGTAGGCATGGCTTAGCTCCCATTGGTTTGTGAATAGCCACAAACGCTCTGGCAGGAGCCGCGCAGACTCATGATATCTGGGGAATCGGTCACGACGCGCAGTCCTTACCTGTGCGTTGTGGCAAGTGGCCGGCGGGACGGCAATCCCGCCGGCTGCGCAATCATGATGCGCTGAGCCGCGAGTCGGCGTCAAGGCACGTTTTGGCCTAATCACAGATCCCATGCGGGTCTTCAAATGACTGACGGCGGACGATCCTTCAAAGAAAAGTTGGCGCTCCAAATAGTTATTCGCAAGATTGACCTCATATTTGAGGAGTGCAGCAAGTTCGAAGAGCGGGACAAAAAAATACTTTTTGACGTAATTGGAACCCTACTGCTTCAACACATGAGGCGACTTCCACACATCCGCACTGAAAAAACATCTGCTCCCATTGAGGAAGCACCACCCCAAATTAGAGAGTTAGCAGACACGGCCCCAACAGACGGTATTCGGCAAGTCCTCCTAAGCATTGCAGATTTGTGCGAAGCGGAGGTACAGCCAAAAGGCGACCCGTCCCCGCCATCCCCCGACAGCGACTAGCCCTTGCAGTGGGGCTCTGGTTTTTCAGCGTCTGGTTTGGCGGATGAGCGCGGCACGTCCCCAAAACGAGGTTTCAGTCTGATCCCACTCCACTCAGATACGCGCGCATGTCCGCTAGGTTATCCGGAATCGACTTATCCTCTATGATTTTCCACCGAAGCTTACGACAGATATCTCTCAATGGAACCACACTACGATGCCGAAAAATAACGTGGTTTTCGGGTTGGAAGGCTACGGTAAAATCGTCGCCGTCGCGCGCGATCGACACTCGTCGCCCTCGTCCGTATCCACGAGACTTGAAGATTTTGTCTGTAACTTCAGACATCAAGCACCCCTAGGCGTTGGCGGTCGGTGACACGAACAATAGCGCAGCGCTTCGAGATTCACGTCCAAGGCGCGCGAGTTTTCCACAGCCGTGCTCGAATCCGCTACAATCGCCGCATGATTAGGGAACGCGATTGGATACCGTACGCCATGGCCGTCGCAGCAGCGATCGCCGTCGTTGTGGGCTTCTGGTTTTTCGGTATGTGGTTGGGTGGATGAGCGCGGCGCGTCGGGACAGCATGTGCGCAAAGCTAATGGTGACGTGTAATGCCGCTTTCGGAGAGTGACCGCGCCGAACTAGAACGACTTGGCGTCGACAATGTTCGACAAAGGCTCGTCCCCGGCTCCGGCGGCGGCTCGGTGGTCCCCGGCTTAGGCCCCGGATTTGGCATGACGCGAGGTGATGTCGAGGAGTGGCTGGCCGAGAAGAGTCAGGAAGCTACTAAGCTACAGCGCGATATTCTTTGGTGGGCAAAGGCCGCTACCTGGATCGGCGTCACAAACATTTTAGTGATGATAGCGCTTACCGCCTTATCCTTTATCTGGCCGATCGATTGAAAGCCCAACGTGTGGTTTGACGGATGAGCGCAGTGGCCGCTGCAAATCGCGCCATAGACTCGCCATCAAAAAGAACCGCAGGTCCGCTAAGAGGCGCTGATGCGCGCTCATATCATGATCGTGGCCATTGCAGTCCTCGCAATGATTGTCGCTCACATGGCGAGCACAGAAGATCGAGTTATCGGCGACCCTGACTGCACCGTCGATTGCTCGGGACAGGCTGATACCGATAACGGCATCGGATCAAGCTTGACCGTTACATCCCATAACGATGCTGACGGCGACAATAACTGAGGCGAGGATCTCTCTTTTGCCGAGCGAGCGCGAATTAACGGTTCCCCCTTAAGGTTTATTTCTGTTCGGACTCGCAGCAGCCCGCACCGGCCGTTATTCCATTCGCGGGCTGAGTTCCCCGATATAAGTCCCATGCTCAGCTTAAGGGCGGGATTGTACCCCCGGTCCCACCCACCAATATCCCATCAGCGAGTCCGCCAATGGACATGCACGACGATGTGTACACTTACGCAGTCTCCGCCGCGATAGCCGTTGGCATTGCTCTAAGCGTTTGGCTGTGCGGTGTTTGGTTTGGCGGATGAGCGCGGCGCGCAACGCACTTTTCACGTTGTCAGACCGATCAAACCCAACACGACCCAAACCAGGATTACCGTCCAGCCAAATGACAGCAACACGCCGAGGATGACCACCAGAAGTGGCCACGCCTGCGCAAAGCGATGCCAGCGGGAAGCTAATTGCGATGAAAGGCCCTGGTAGGGACGTCCTTCTGTGATGTCCATGTTTTTCCTCCATCCCGGTAGACGGAAGGTGCACCAATCTCGCTTGGCGGAATGTGTCGTACGACACAAACGATAACGCCGACGCGCTTTTGTCGCGGCCCCTAAAGTTGTGGACATTCTAGACGGGTGCTCCGTTACCTCTTGACCATGCCTCTCCCTGGGCGTCGCAATTGGACGGAACCTCTTGGGGGCGAATCATGTGGGCCGCGCTGCTCACAGTCGCGGCTTTGTCATTGCTGATCTCTTCAGCTTTTGCCGCGTATGCCACCTACCTTTATTTCTTCAGTAGCAGCGACAGCGCTCAAAACTTTCCCTCGATTGACCCTGACGAGGCGGTACAGTTTGAATTGGATGAGCGCGATATTTAATCCCGCACGGTAGCCCAGCCGTCGGACTTAGGTTTGTAGATAGATGGAATGTTCGTCGTGACTAAAATCCCGAAGGATCCGATAAATACCCGGCTTCGTTCTGGCAATCATGGCTCCGGCGTTCAGTGTAAGAACTGCGGTTGTGGAGTCCCCATTGGAGGCAGTCTTTCCAAACTCCCTGGGATGTTTGAAGCAAAATGCCGGACATGCGGCGAAACACGAATTTACCGGTCTGGCGAAATTCAAACCCTAGCGGCAGCTCCAAAAAAATAACCCCCCGCACCGATGCCCCGCCCCTTCCCTTCTCCCTGGTCGATTGAGGAACGTCAGGAATCCTTCATCGTGAAGGACGCCAACGGCCAGCAGGTCGCCTATCTCTATTTCGAGGATGAGCCGCAGCGGCAAATGTCGATGCAGCGGCTATCGCGGGACGAGGCATTCCTTTTGGCCGTGAACATTGCAAAGCTGCCGAGCGTGCCGCGGCAGATATTGAAGGACATTCCGCGGCCGCCAAATACGGCCAGCCGTGACGATTGAGCGCCGGGAACACAAAATGATCTGGAGGATCGTCGCCGTTACTCTGGCGTTTATCTCGCTCGGCGGCGAGGCTCGCGCCTGGGGTGATTTGGGCCACCAAGTCATTTGTGAGATTGCTTACCGCTTGGTGCAGCCGAACACGCGAGCCGCAATTGATCGCCTGATGCAGATCGACAGTAAGTTCAAAACTTTTTCGGACTCCTGCATCTATCCGGACCATCCACGCATACGTCGGGACGAGCATTTCTTAGATCTGCCGCGGGATTCCAAAGGACTTACGTCGGACGAGTGCCCGCTGGCTAGGCTGGGATCGTGTGGTCGGCCTCGCTCGTGCTCATTGGTGAGACCTGAGCAATGGCATAGGTCCGACCAGCCCTCGCGACAATGCGAGGGTTGGTCCCCATGCCTTCCACGATCTTGCCGTGCTCATCGGAGCAGACCGTCGCTTCTGGCCATCATCGTCGCACGCCGCAGCGTGGCTCTCTCGATGACGTCGGCCGCTACTATGAGAGCGGAGAGCGCCCGCCCTTCCACGCGCTTCGGCCTTTCGGACTGCGCTTGCGGCTATGTGGAGCCCCGTGGTAACCGCTATCTCCTCTCGCCGCCACTGTCTGGTGACCGCCCGGCGAGAGGTCTTTGAAGCCCGCGCACCGCTTGTCCGCTGCGCTGGCTCTTTATTTGCTCCTTCGCTTTGGTGATCTGTGGCGCTCGCGCTTCTCACGCGCGGCCGCCGCGCTCGCCACCAAGTATTTCGCCCAGGGCTGCGACCGTGCCCACTGGGCATGATCTTGCAGTCGGACGCCATGACGTTTTCCGACCTTGACGACCGTAGGCCCTTGGCCGGTATCGATGAGCCTGCGCGCCGTCGCCACCGATATGCCATCGTCGGCCAGACCGGCGATCTCAGCCCATCGGGGGATGCTGACAATGCGGCACGGTGCAATGAGTGGCCGCCGGTTTGCCAGCGCCGGAGAAAACCCTTTGGCGTCAGCGCACGCCGATAGGGCGGTTTGCCACCCTACCCCGTTGATTTTCCTGAGGCCCCGCAGTTCGGCCCGGGGAGCCAAGTATTTCAATAATATAAGATCGCCTGCTGCCCGATATTGCACTTCTAGATAGCGTGAACGTCTTAAGCCCTACCCACCGGCGGCGACGAAGGATCGGCGCAGAGTAAATCGCCGCAATCGCGTAGCGGTTCGTAACGGCAACAAGCCGAAAGCGTCGGTCGGATCACCAACGCTTCGGCGGCGGTTATCCCGCCTTGCCGGCGGACGTCGCGGGCTTTGCGGGAAAAACAATTTCCCGGTAGGCGAGCTGCCCACCGGTTGCCTGGAACGTCTCGGGATTCCGGAACGTCAACGCCTTCGTGGTCAGCACGAGCTGGAAAGATTGCACGGTCGGCGCCGCGCTTGCCTTGTCGGCTGCGGCACTGCTCTTCTCCGCCGCTTTGTGGCTCGCGCCGGTGCCGGCGGTCTCCTTGGCGTCGGTGCTGCGGCCGCCATGGGCTCCCGGTCTTGTCGGCACGCACAGCAGAAAAGCGCCCTGCCCGTCGCTCTTGGTGGACGCCAGCGCCGCATAGGCTGGTCGCCGATCATGGCGTAGTAGCGAAAATGCAAGGCACCTCCGCAAATATTGGAAAAACGTAATCTCCTCGGTTCGTGAATTATGTCGCTGACTATCTCGATGATGTGTCGATTGAATATCCGGTTGGGGATTGCAGGCGGAAGCGAACGGCCGCCGCCGCGCTCCGCGCCCCAGCATCAACGCTTAACCGCAAGCTGCTCCGCGAAAAAAGCCGGCGCCTCTTGCATGGCGTCGGCCTTGGCGGCGGCATTGCCGTCGACACTTTGCCGCTTGCGGCCGGGATCGTCGAAATCGTGGGTGGCGCCGGGGTAGAGTTTTATGGCGATGTCGCCGCCCTGGGCGCGGCTTTTTTCCACGAACGTCGCGCAGCGCTTCGGCGACACTTCCTCATCGGCGTCGCCCATGAAAACTCGGATCGGCGCGTAGGGGCGATAGGCTTCCTCGAACATGCCCTTCAATCCGCAGGCGGGATAGAACGCCAGCGCTGCGCGGAAACCGAGCACGGGGCTGTGCGCCACGGCGCCCGGCGTGTCGGCTGCGACCACCGCCATGGTGGCGAGCGTGGCGCTGCCGCCGTTCGACCAGCCTTGCAGCACGATGCTGTCCGGCGCCACGTCCGGCCGGGTGCGCAGATAGCCGAGCGCGCCATAGGCATCGAGCGGCCGTACCGTCACCTCGTTGAGCGCTTCCGGACGCTGATCGTAGCTGCCGCGCACAAAACCCTGCGGATAGCCGCGCGGTCCAAAGCCGTCGACCAGGATCGCGACATAGCCCAGCGACGCCCACAAGCGACCCCACATCTGATGACGCTGCGACAAGGTCGAGGCGTCGTAGCGGCCGTTGGCTTCGCTCGAATACGGTCCGCCGCGACCGTGCATCATCACCACAGCCGGCGCGCGGCCGGCTTTGTCCGGCGTGAAGACGTAGCCGACGAGCTTCGTCCGCCCGTCCATGCTGGCAAACGTGACGCGCGCCGCAACCGCGTCCTGGGCGGCGGCATCTCCGCACGTCGCCAAAATGATCGCCAAAACAATTGCCAAGACGAAAACGGCCGCGATCATTGCTGCCGCGGCGCCTGCGGTGCTTCGAGCCATGGTATTCATCTGGTGAATTGCTACAGGCAAAATTCGACGCCGGCTATTTGGCCGAATATCGAGGGGGCGCTACGACACAGTCGCCCACGATAACACCTCATTTTCGCCCGTTTGCCGCAAGCCTTCGCTTACTCCTGTGTCATACCCCAATACCTTCGATATTCGGGCGGGGGCGCATGGAGTATCTCGGGTTCGTCGTCGAGGCTTTTGAGCAAGGGCCCGGCAAATGGCGGGCCAAAATTTTACGATCCAGCGGCAAGCCCCTGATCACGGGCCGCAAGAGAATTTGGCAATTCGTCACCGGCGTCGACGCGACCACGGCACCGGCGGCCTTGCTCATCGCGCTTGACGCCATCGACGCCGGGACCTTTTCGTGCGCGCCGCCGTTGCCGGAAAAATTCTGGCGCCGCCGCGGCCGCCGCGCGAAAGCGCAGGCCTCGGATGACCACGCCGTCGCTGCGGCGCAGCGCGCCACGCAAAAGACTATTAGGCGAACGCGATCGTGTGAGTGATCCGCGGACAAGCGCCGGCGGTCGCTCGCAAGCACCGCCCGGCAATGGACCTGCCGCCTCGATTTTCAGGCAAATGCGAGGAAAATCCGAGCGCCGGCGTTAGGCCACCGACAAGCGCCGTTCGCTAGGTATCTTCACTTGAGGGGCTGTCGCCATCGCCAAGGCGCGGCCGCCATGTGGAGCCGCGCACCATGAGCTCGCTCGATATCGAGGAAAGACGCCACACGCCGCGCCAGCGGCTGGGCAAGCTGGCTACGATCAAGCTCGGCATCGGCATTGCGCCGCGCTATTGCCTGGTCAGCAATATTTCCACCGAAGGCGTGCGCATTCATGTCAACGGTTACGAAGTTCTCGATGAATTCGTTCTGATTTTCCCCGAAGGCGGCGCGTCCGGCCAGAGCGGCACCTACAAGGTGGTCTGGCGCAACGGCCAGGACGTCGGCGCCAGGTTCGTCAGCGCGGTGACGCAGAACGTGTGATCTTGAGCGGGCCGCGCAGCCAAAGCGGCAATTTACATATTACTAACCATAAGCGCGCACCCTCGTGGCCTCCTGCTACGAGGCTCGAATCATGGGTTACCTGCTGCCGCGCGCCGTCATCGTGCTGATCGCCTGGGGCGCGACCTGCCTGATCATGAACAGCTTCACCAGCGTCGATCCGCTGGTGTTCTACGTCGCCGGCGGGGTGTGGGCCTTCGTCGGCCTGATCTGTTTCAGCTATCTGCACAAGCTGCGGCGCGAGGAGGATGAGCAGTTTGCCCATGCGATCGCCCGCGCACGCGCGGCTGCTCGGAACGAGCAATCGTAGTCGCGGTTGGGCGCGCCCTGCCCGGTCAGGCACCGCGCCCGGCGCGGTTCCAGCCGCGGATGCGGTCGCCGTAGACTTCGAAGCTGTCGGGCTGCACGATCACCGTATCTTCCAGCTTTATGAATCCGCGGCGCGGATGCTGCAGCGTGGTCTCGACCGAGACCACCATCCCCGTCTCCAGCGGCCGCGTCGCATCATAGGCATCGTAAGGTACCGGGCCGGAATTGGTCAGCCGCGGCGCTTCGTGGCTGACGAGCCCCATGCCGTGGGCGAGGAAATGGATGTGGTTGTGCAGTTTTGACTTGTGCAGCACGGCGTCGGCGGCCGCGTAGATTTCGCTGCCCAAAACGCCGGAGCGGATCGGCTGCATCGAGGCCTGCTCGATAGCTTCGACTTCCGCCAACAGATCGACCAGCTCGGCGTCGGGCTCGCCGGCGACCCCCATGCGCGCCACGTCGCCGATATAGCCGTGATAATTGCCACCGGAATCGATCGACAGCACGTCGCCCTTTTCCCAGCGCTGGTCCGACGGTGCGCGGTTCAAGCTCGATCCCGCCGCGATCAGGCAATAATCGAAGGTCAGCCCGCGCTGCGTTTCTTCGCGGCGCAGCGCTTCGGTCAGCTCGTTCTTGGTGGCGCCTGGGCCAAAATTCTTGAACACCGCTTCCATTGAATCGATCACCGCGTCGGAGGCGATCTTGAGCATCTCGAGCTCTTGCGGCGTCTTGCGCGCACGCAGACGTTCGAGCACGAACAGCGCATCGACAGTCTCGGCATTCGGGAAAGCCTTGCGCAACACGGCAGCCGAATCGAGCGGGATGAACGCGGTCTCGATCCCGATGCGTTTGGCGCTCGGCGCCAAACGGCGCAGGTAATCGACGGCCTTTTCCATCACGTCGACGGCGCCCGAGCTCTTGGTGTTGACCTCGGAAACCCAGAACGGTTTCACCTCGTTCTGAAAGCCCTCCATGCGATGGCCGAAGAAGCCGGCCTTTTGCGGCGCGCCTTTCTGGTAGACGAAAACCGGCAGGTAGCGGCTCAGCCCCATCGCGTCCATGGATTCGAAGAAGAAGGCGCGGTGGCCGCCGAGCAGATATTGGACATTATGCTTCGACGTCGCGACCAGAACATCGATGCCCGCCTCGTCCATGAGCCGATCGAGGAGTGCAGTATCGAACGGGGCGGTGTCTTGGCGCTTGGTGACGTCGAGCATGATGGATCTCCTGGACCTTGCGAATTCGCCGGGGATGGCGCCACCCTATCAAATCCTCTCACGCAAATGAACCCGTTCCGATTGCGTCAGACCAAGCTCCAGGCGCAACTTCCGGGCGCATGTTCGGGGGTGCGTGCGCCGCATCAAAACGCCGCCAGTTCCGCTGTCTGGGCCCGCCATTCCATCACGCAGGTCAAATTCAACTCGTGATTGCGGCGACGTTTTTGTATATGTGAAATTTACGGCGATTATTCCCCCGACGCTGACGTGCGTGCAATGCAATATGAATTTCTTTTCATCTTCCAGAAAGGTATTCGCGCCGGTATAGAGTAGAGAGTATAAGGCGAAAGCCATCAGAAGCGACGCGGCGACCCGCCGAAGCGCGCTTTTTTAGAGGGAAGCCCGTGGAAACGAGCCGGTTCGGACCGGGCCGAATGAGCCGTCGTGCTGCCCTGATCACCGCCGGTGTCGCAGGCTTAGCGATCCTTGGCCTCTTCTATTGGTATTGGTCGCAGGGGCCCGATCCGGCCCATGCCGCGCGCTCCGCCCGCGCCGCCGTGCCGGTCAGCGTCGCCACCGCGTCCCGCCAAGATGTGCCGATCTATCTGACTGGTCTTGGCACAGTACAGGCCCTGTTCACTGTCGGCATCCACGCCCAGGTCGACGGCAAGCTGCAAGAGGTGTTCTTCAAGGAAGGCCAGCGCGTCAATCGCGGCGACGTGTTGGCCAAGATCGATCCGCGGCTTTATCAGGCCGCGCTCGACGCCGCCAAGGCGCACAAGGCGCAGGACGAAGCGGCGCTGATCGCCGCCGTCAAAGACCTCGCCCGTTTCCAGACGCTGGTGCTGAAAAACGCCGAAACCCAGCAGAACGTCGATCTGCAACAGTCCAAGGTCGATCAGACCAAAGCGTCGATCGCCGCCGACGACGCGGCCATCGAGACCGCGCAGACCAATCTCGACTACACCAATATCGTGGCGACGAGCGACGGCCGCATGGGCGTGCGCATGGTCGATCCGGGCAACATCGTCCATGCCAGCGACCAGGGCGCGATCGCGATCCTCACCCAGACCGAGCCGATCACGGTGACGTTCACGCTGCCGGCGCAGAATCTCGACGACGTGCGCGATGCGATGGCGCGCGGTACCGTCGAGGTCGCGGCTTATGATCGCAACAATTCCCGCCTGCTCTCGACCGGCACGCTGACGACCATCGACAACTTGATCGATCCGACCACCGCAACCTTCCGCCTCAAGGCGACGTTCAAAAACGCCGACGAAAAATTATGGCCGGGCGAATTCGTCAATGCTCGCCTGCTGGTCGACACCCGCAAAGACGTCGTCGTCATCCCGCCGCTCGCCGTTCAGCGTGGGCCACGCGGGCTGTTCGCCTGGGTGGTGAAGGCGGACGGCACCGTCGAGCCGCGCCCGATCGAGACCAGCGCGACGACAGGCGACCGCACCATCGTCGTCTCGGGCGTCAATGACGGCGATCGCGTGGTCACCGACGGCCAATACAAGCTGCAAACCAACGCGCCGGTCACCATCACTGCGCCGTCCACCGCGGCGACGCCGGGGAATGCGTCGTGAACCTTTCGGAACCGTTCATCCGGCGGCCGGTCGCGACCACGCTCATGATGGCGGCGTTGGCCTTTGTCGGCATCGTCTCGTTTCCGTTTTTGCCGGTGGCGCCGCTGCCGCAGGTCGACTTCCCGACCATTCAGATCACGACGACCTGGTCGGGCGCGAGCGCCGAGACCATGGCGACCTCGGTCGCGGCTCCGCTGGAGCAGCAGTTCGGCCAGATCGCCGGCATCACGCAAATGACGTCGCAGAGCTCGCTCGGCGCCTCGACCATCGTCATCCAGTTCGATCTCGAACGTAACATCGATTCCGCGGCGCAAGACGTGCAGGCGGCGATCACGGTGGCGGCGAAGACGCTGCCGCAGGCGCTGACGACGCCGCCGGCCTATAAAAAGGTCAATCCGGCGGACGTGCCGGTTCTCTTGCTCTCGGTGCATTCCGACACCGTGCCGCTGATCGCGGTCGACGAATATGCCAACGTTTTCCTGGCGCAGCAGATCTCGCAGGTGAACGGCGTCGCCCAGGTCTCGGTGTTCGGCGACCGCACGCCGTCGATCCGCGTGCAAGTCGATCCCGCCAAGCTTGCCGCCAGCGGCATCACGCTCGAGGACATCCGCAGCACGCTGGTCTCAGCGACCACCAACGCCGCCAAGGGCGTGATCAATACCGACAAGATCACGTTTACCATCGCCGCCAACGACCAGATCACCGACGCCGACAAATATAACGACGTCGTCTTGGCCTACCGCAACGGCGCGCCGGTTCGGGTGCGCGACGTCGGCCAGGCGGTCGCCGACCAGGTCGATCGCACCGTGGCCGGCTATCAGAACAACCGCGACGGCGTCATCCTTGCGGTGTTCAAGCAGCCCGGCGCCAACGTCATCGACACCGTCGACCAGATCAAGGCGCAGCTGCCGCAGCTCACCGCGCGCATTCCGCCGGCGGTCAAGGTCGAAACCATTCTCGACCGCACCACCACGATCCGCGCCTCCGTGGCCGACGTCGAGTTTACTTTGGTGCTCACCATCTGCCTCGTGGTGATGGTGATCCTTTTGTTCCTGCGCAATTTCTGGGCGACGCTCATTCCGAGCGTGACGGTGCCTTTGGCGCTGGCCGGCTCGTTCGCGGCGATGTACCTGATGCATTTCAGCCTCGACAATCTGTCGCTGATGGCGCTGACCATCTCCGTCGGTTTCGTGGTCGACGACGCCATCGTGGTGGTGGAGAATATTTACCGCCACGTCGAGCACGGCGAGCCGCCGTTCACTGCGGCGCTGCGCGGCTCGCGCGAAATCGGTTTCACGGTGCTGTCGATCTCGTGTTCGCTGATCGCGGTGTTCATTCCGCTCCTGTTGATGAGCGGCATCATCGGTCGGCTGTTCCGCGAATTCGCCCTCACCGTCACCGCCTCGATCGCGGTGTCGGCGCTGGTGTCGCTGACGCTGGCGCCGATGATGTGCTCGCGCTTCATGAAGCGGGAGCCGGAGACCCACGGCCGCGTCTACCGCACGATCGAGACCGGCTTCAACGCCATGCTCAATTTCTACCGGCGCACGCTCGACATCGTGCTGCGTAACCAGCCGATCACGCTTTGCGTGTTCTTCGCCACCATGGCGCTGACCTTGGTCATGGCGATCGTGATCCCAAAAGGCTTCTTTCCGATCCAGGACACCGGTTTGATCCAGGGCTTTGCCGAGGCCGCGCAGGAAACCTCGCCGGATCAGATGATGCGGCTGATGCACGTCGCCGGCGACGTCATCCTGGCCGATCCGGATGTCGAAGGGTTCGGCTCGCAGACCGGCAGCACCGGAAGCGCGCAGAGCGCCAATACCGGGCGCTATTTCATCGTGCTGAAACCGCGCGACGAGCGCAAGCTCACGGCTTCACAGATCATCGACCGCTTGCGGCCGCAATTGGCCAAGATGCAGGGCGTGAACCTGTTCCTGCAGCCGGCCCAGGATATCAATGTCGGCGCCCGTATCGCCCGCGGCAGCTTCCAGTACACCTTGCAGGACACGAATATCGACGAGCTGAACGACTGGTCGCAAAAGCTTCTCGATAAATTGCGCACGCTGCCGCAGCTTGCCGACGTCACCAGCGACCTGTTGGCCAATGCGCCGAAATTGCAGATCACCATCAACCGCGACCAGGCCTCGCGCTTCGGCATCTCGGCGCAGGCGATCGACGACACCTTGAACGACGCTTTCGGGCAGCGCCAGATCACGCAATATTTCACCCAGCTCAAGACCTATTTCGTGGTGCTGGAAATCCTGCCCGAATTGCAGAAGGACCTCTCGACGCTCGACCGTCTCTACGTGAAGTCGCCGCTGACCGGCGCCGCGGTGCCGCTGTCCGCCCTTGTCTCCGTCGACTCTAACGGCGTCGGCCCGCTCCTGATTTCCCATCAGGGGCAATTCCCCGCCGTGACCATCACGTTCAATCTGAAACCCGGCGTCGCGCTCGGCCAGGCGGTCGATGCGGTCAACGAGGCATCGCGCGATATCCGCATGCCGGCCGCGATCATCCCCACCTTTCAGGGCAACGCGCAGGCGTTCCAGACCTCGCTGCGCAGCGAGCCGGCGCTGATCGTAGCCGCCCTGATCGTCGTCTACATCATCCTCGGCATCCTCTACGAAAGCTTCATCCATCCGCTGACGATTCTGTCGACCTTGCCGTCGGCCGGCGTCGGCGCGCTGCTGGCGCTGAGTCTCGGCCATATGGATCTGTCGGTAATCGGCATCATCGGCATCATTCTGCTCATCGGCATCGTCAAGAAAAACGGCATCATGCTGGTCGACTTCGCCATCACCGCCGAGCGCGATGGCCACATGGCGCCGCACGACGCCATCCGCGAAGCGTGCCTCTTGCGCTTCCGCCCGATCCTGATGACCACGGCGGCCGCCATGCTCGCCGGCATCCCGCTCGCCATCGGCACCGGCGCCGGCTCGGAAATGCGCCAGCCGCTCGGCTACGCCATGGTCGGCGGGCTAGCGCTGAGCCAGGTGCTGACGCTCTACACCACGCCGGTCGTCTATCTCTATCTCGACCGGCTGCAGACGTGGCTGTTCGGCGAGAGGCGCGGCCCGGTCGAGGCGACGGAAGAGGCGGCGCCGCACGCGGTGGCTGCCGAATAACTACGCCGCTTTCCGCCACAACTCCGCGCTCGCGATCCGCGCGCCCTCGACCAGCGCGCCCAGCTTCGCCCACATGATGCTCGGATGCACCCGGCGGTGGAACGGGCCTTGGGCAAAACCGCAGTCGGTGCCGGCGAGCACGTTTTCGCGGCCGACCAGTTTGGCCAGCCGCACGATGCGCTCGGCGACCAGTTCCGGATGCTCGACCACGTTGGTGGCGTGGCTGATGACGCCGGGGATAAGCACTTTGTCTTTCGGCAATTTGGCGTTTTCCCAGACCCGCCATTCGTGCTCGTGGCGCGGATTGGCGCCTTCGATGACGAAGGCGCCGACATTCATGCCGAGGATGAGATCGACGATGTCTTTGAGCGCCACGTCGGTAGTGTGCGGGCCGGGCCAACTGCCCCAGCAGACGTGATAGCGGATGCGGTCCGGCGGCAGGCCTTTGATCGCCTCGTTGAGCACTTCGACCTGCAGCCGCAGCCATTTGCGGTAGTCTTCGAAACTGCCCGGCGGCACCATGCGGTCATAGGTGACGGCGGCGCGCGCATCGTCGAGCTGCAGCACGAAGCCTGCGTCGATGATCATGCGGTATTCGGTGCGCATCGCGGCGCCGATGGCGCGGATCAGCTCCTCATCGGTCTTGTAGTATTCCTTCTTGCGGTCGGGGATGACGCTGGCCGGTGCCGCCACCGGCAGGAACGCCTCGACCACATTGACGCTCTTGAGCGCGGCTTTGAAATTGTCGATGTCGCGTTGCAGCTCGGCCTGGCCGGTATAGGCGATCGGCCCGACGCACACCGCCTCGACCGTAGTGGCGACGCCTTCGCGGGCGTCGAGCTCGGCATAAAATTCCGCAAACTGCTCGCGGTCGACGCCGCGCGTGAACGGATTTTTGTTGCCTGGATTGATCGGCCGCCGCTCGAAACCGCTGAGCCGCTCAAGCACGTATTGCGACCAGCTGATCGATTTGCCGAACTCGCCGTCGCTGATGACATCGATGCCGACTTCGGCCTGCTTGTGCACAACGTCGGCGACCGAAGCCGTCAGGCACCTGTCATAAGCGGCCGTGTCGTAAGGCTTGCCGGCCTGTTTGGCGCGCAGAAATTCCTGCAGCGCTTGGGGCCGGATCAGGCTGCCGACGTGAGTGGTCAGAATGCGGTCGGTACTGCGTTTCATATGTGCTCCTTGGGAGGTTTGTTGCGGCAAGCTAATACAGCACCGCGCGAGCCGCGCAATGCGCACGCGGCTTCGTGGAGCGTCCGCCAAATGGGCGGCATCCCATCTCGCCACAACCGGCGCGACGCGCTAGCCTTGGCGGCACACGCTCACAAGCAAGATGCGCACGAGGAGGATTTCATGATCACATTCACGCGGCGTTCGCTGGCTTTGCTGCCGGCGGTCGCGCCTTTTCTCAGCGGCGGCGTCGCTCGCGCGGCCGAGCTCAATCCGGCGGCGGTCGCATTCAAATTGCCCGATCAGATCAAATGGTCGGACCCGAGCCCGGCCGGCGCGCAGAATGCAGTACTGGCCGGCGATCCGTCAAAGGAAGGGCTCTACGTGCAGATGGTGAAATGGCTTGCCGGCCATCATTTCAGCCACCCGCATTTTCATCCCCACGACCGTTTTATCACCGTGCTCAAGGGCACCTGGTGGGTCGGCACCGGGACCAAATACGATCCCGACAGCACCGTACCGATGCCGGCGGGCACCTTTGTCACGCACTTTGGACAGCAGGTGCATTTCGACGGCGCCAAGGACGAGGACGCGGTCCTGCTCATTGTCGGCGAAGGCCCGGGGACGTCGACGCCGGCCGAAGTGAAATGAGCTTCGGCGAGTTGCGCTAACGATTAGGCCGCGGACGCCGCGGATTTCGCCGCCGCTTTGGCGCTGGCCGCGCGGTCGGCGGCGGCGCTGGCGCGCTTGACCCGATCGAGGATCAGCTCGATCGAGGCGATCTCGATGCGGTTCCTGCCGTTGTCCTTGGCGCGATAGAGCGCGTGGTCGGCCTGCGCCAACAGCGCCGAGAGATCGAGCACCGCGTCATAGCTGATGACGACGCCGATGCTCACCGTGGCGACGACCGGCTTGCCCTCGACCATGCCGGTCACTTCGACGAACGACGCGCGGATCTGCTCGGCGACGGCAAGCGCGCGCTCGCGCGAGGTGTCGACCAGAAGCGCTGCGAATTCCTCGCCGCCGAGCCGGCCGAAAATGTCATAGCGGCGCATGCAGCCGGAGCCGACTTCGGCAAACATCTGCAGCACGCGGTCGCCGATGGCGTGGCCGAAGCGGTCGTTGATGCCTTTGAAATTATCAAGATCGAGCAGCATCACCGCCATCGGCCGCGGTTCGGTCGCCTGCCGCTTGAGTTGCGCCTCGGCGTCCTGCAGGAAGGCGCGGCGGTTGGCGATGCCGGTCAGCGGATCGATCAGCGAATCCGTCTTGTGGCGATACTCGGTGCGCTCCTTCGCCATCGCCAGCAAGATGAAGGCGATGGCAATGGTGAACAGCAGCGCCTCGAAGCTGAGCACGGTGATCCAGACGCTGGCGAACACCTGGTTGTTCACCGGCGCCAGCATGGCGCCGAACGGCGTGCGCAACAGATAGAGCGCGCCGTGGGCGAAAAACATGAAGATCGCCGGCCAGCGCGACACCAACGGCTCGCTGCGGCCGCGCCAGAATTCGTAGGCCGTCGCCCAGGTGTAAGAGGTGATGATGCCCGATGAGAGCAGCATACGCAGGTCCCAGGAGGCTTGGACCGCCGGGATACGGTACAGCGCCAGCCAAAGCACCGCGCCGCTGAACAGCAGGATCCATTGCGGCTTGCGATGATCGAACACCCGCGCGCCGGTCCAGGTCACCGCGAAGGCGGTAAACAGGATCGCATTGGCAAGATCGATCGAGATCAGATCGGAGACCGAGCCGTACATGCCGAACAGCATGATTGAAGCGGCGCGCATCAGATCGGCAAAGCCCCACCACGCCACGGCATAGATCGCGGTGTTCTGCACCCAGGCGAACAGCAGCAGCAATCCGAGGATCGCTTCCACATAGATCGTGACCAGGAACAAGGTATTGACGTCGAGATTCATCGCGTTCAACCGATAGGCCGAATTCGGGCAACCGAGTGCTGATAACCCCGTATGGTTTCGCATAGCGCTACGGCCGCAAAGAATCGGTGAATTGTTCCGCCCCCGCATCTGCAATGCGGCGGTATGGTTTCGATAAGCTTGCGTTAAACAGCGGCTTTGTTCCCGCCTTGTTTCCGAACACTTGGTCATCTAGGGTCGCGCGGCTTCGAAAGTAACGGAAATGCAGGTTCGTAACGGGATTATCGAGGCGATCGGCAACACGCCGCTGATCAAGCTCGAGCGCGTGTCGGCGGCCACCGGCTGCAGCATTTTGGGCAAGGCCGAATTCATGAATCCGGGCCAGTCGGTCAAGGATCGCGCCGCGCTGTTCATCATCGAGGACGCGGTGAAGAAGGACGAGCTGCGGCCGGGCGGCGTCATCGTCGAAGGCACCGCCGGCAACACCGGCATCGGACTGGCGCTGGTCGGCAACGCCATGGGCTTTCGCAGCGTGATCGTGATCCCGGAAACCCAAAGCCAGGAGAAGAAGGACACGCTGCGGCTATGCGGCGCCGAATTGATCGAGGTGCCGGCCGTGCCCTATTCCAATCCCAACAACTACGTCAAAGTCTCCGGCCGGCTCGCCGCGCAACTGGCCAAGACCGAAAAGAACGGCGCGATCTGGGCCAATCAATTCGACAACGTCGCCAATCGCCAGGGCCATGTCGAAACCACCGGCCCTGAAATCTGGCGGCAGACCGACGGCAAGGTCGACGGTTTTGTCTGCGCCGTCGGCACCGGCGGCACGCTGGCCGGCGTCGCGATGGCGCTGAAGGCGCGCCGCAATGCCGTGCGCATCGCGCTTGCCGATCCGATGGGCGCCGCGCTCTACAGCTACTACACGACCGGGAAGCTGAAATCGGAAGGCTCCTCGATCACCGAAGGCATCGGCCAGGGCCGCATCACCAAAAACCTGGAAGATGCGCCGATCGACACCGCCTATCAGATCCCCGACGCCGAGGCGGTGCCGATCATTTTCGATCTGCTCGAACACGAGGGGCTTTGTCTCGGCGGTTCCTCCGGCATCAACATCGCCGGCGCCGTCCGCCTCGCCAAAGAGCTCGGCCCAGGCCATACCATCGTGACGATCCTTGCCGATTACGGCACGCGTTACCAATCGAAGCTGTTCAATCCGGATTTTTTGCGCGAGAAGAAGCTGCCGGTGCCGGCCTGGCTCGAGCGCAAACTGGACATCAAAATCCCCTACGAATGAACTTCACCGGCGCGCCGGCGTTAATGATTGAAACGAGAACAAAATGCTGCGAACCGAGCCCGACCCTGCCCCATCGCCGCCGAGCCGATGGCTCAAATCGACCGAATGGCTTGCCGAGCATCTGCACGATCGCGACGTCGTGGTGGTCGACGCCTCGTATCCCACGGTGACGCAGAAGCGCGACGTGCTTGCCGAGTATCGCGCCGGCCACATCCCCGGCGCGGTGTTCTTCGACATCGACGTGGTCAGCGATCATTCGACGGAGCTGCCGCATATGCTGCCGGGCCCAAAACATATCGGCGAGGCTGCCGGCGCGCTCGGCATCGGCGACGGCGACACGATCGTGGTCTACGACAGCCTCGGCCTCTATTCGGCGGCGCGGGTATGGTGGACGTTTCGCATCTTCGGCGCCAAGAACGTCTACATCCTCGACGGCGGCTTGCCGAAATGGAAAGCCGAAAACCGGCCGTTGGAGACCGGCGACGGCAACCGGCCGCCGCGTTCGTTCAACGCGCAGATGAATGTCGGCGCCGTGGCGATGTTGGGAGACATGCGGATGGCGGTCGCCGACGATGGCATGCAGATCGTCGATGCCCGCTCGGCGGCGCGATTCAAAGGCCAGGCGCCCGAGCCGCGAGCCGGACTGCGTTCCGGCCACATGCCGGGCGCGTTCAATGTGCCGTTTGATCTGTTGGTCGAGAACGGCACGCTGGTGTCGCGCGAGCGCATCGTCAAAACCTTCACCGATGCCGGCGTCGATCTCAAGAAACCGATCATCACCTCGTGCGGTTCGGGAATGACGGCTGCGATCCTGACCTTCGCGCTGGAATCGATCGGCACCACCGCCACGCGCCTTTACGATGGCTCGTGGACGGAATGGGGCTCGCGGCCCGACACTCCCGTCGAGCGCGAATAGCTTTTCGGATTCACCGGCATGGCGACAGCGAAACCCGTCGCACTGGTGACCGGCGGCGCCAACGGCATCGGCCGCGCCATCGCCCATCACCTGCTCGCCGCCGGCTGGCGCGTCGGCATCATCGACAGGCCCGGCAGCGGATTGAAGCGCGCCTTTTCGCCGCGCAATCGCAACGTTGCTCTGATCGAAGGCGATGTGTGTGAGGAAGAGAGCATTTCCCGCGCGGTGAAGATGCTCGTCGCGCAATTCGGCCGGCTCGATGCGGTCGTCTCCAACGCCGGCATCATGATCCGCAAACCGTTACGCCGACTGACGCTCGCCGAATGGCATCGCGTCATCGACACCAATCTCACCGCCGCATTTCTATTGGCGCGCGCCGCCGAGCGGCCGCTGCGCAAGGCGCGCGGCGCCATCGTCCTCATCGCCTCGACCCGGGCGCTGATGTCGGAGCCGAACACGGAATCCTATGCGGCGTCGAAGGGCGGGCTGGTCGCGCTCAGCCACGCGCTCGCCATCAGCCTCGGGCCGGACGTGCGCGTCAATTGCGTCAGCCCGGGCTGGATCGCAACCAGGAATTACGGCGCGCTGCGCCGCAAGGATCACGCGCAACATCCCGTCGGCCGCGTCGGTAAGCCGCAGGACATCGCCGAGATCGTCGCCTCGCTCATCGATGCCAAGCGCTCGGGCTTCGTCACCGGCGCTAATTTCGTCGTCGACGGCGGCATGACGCGCAAGATGATCTACGAGGAGTAACAACCGGAGCGCGTTCGTCGAACAAGGCCAATTTCCCCTCGGAAGAGATTTTTTTCACAGCTGGCTACCTCGCGCGCGCTTTCATTCTAGCATAGGGTAGATACGTAGGAGGAATCGCCCATGATCTTCCGCCAGTTGTTCGATTCGACCTCCGGCACCTACACCTATCTCATCGCCAGCCGGCACGGCGGCGAGGCGCTGATTATCGATCCGGTACTGGAGCGGGTCGACCGCTATTTGCAGCTGGTCCGCGAGCTCGACCTCAAGCTGGTCAAGGCGGTGGACACTCATCTTCACGCCGACCATGTCACGGGCCTCGGCGCATTGCGCGACCGCACCCATTGCATCACGGTGATGGGCGAGCAGACCCATGCCGACGTCGTCTCCATGCGGGTCGCCGAAGGCGACCGCGTCGAGATCGAGGGCCTGCGCCTCGACGTGCTCTATACGCCCGGCCACACCGACGATTCCTATTCATACCTGTGGGCCGACCGCGTCTTCACCGGCGATACGCTCTTGATCCGCGGCACCGGGCGGACCGATTTCCAGAACGGCGATCCGCGCGCGCAATACGAATCGCTTTTCAACAAGCTGCTCAAGCTGCCGGACGAGACCATGGTCTATCCGGCGCACGACTACAAAGGCGACACGGTCTCGACCATCGGCGAGGAGAAGCGGTTCAATCCGCGGCTCAAGGTGAAGTCGATCGACGAATATGTCGACTTGATGAACAATCTGAAACTGCCAAATCCGAAGATGATGGACGTGGCGGTGCCGGCCAACATGCATGTCGGCCTGCATCAGGAGGAAGTTGCGAAAAAAGGCTGGGCGCTGTCGGCTGCGGAAGCGATGGCGCTGCGCGGCCGCCCCGACGTCGCCATCGTCGATCTGCGCGAAAAAAGCGAACGCGAAAAGCACGGCGTCATCCCGGGCTCGCTGCATGCGCCCTACCCTGCCCTGCCGGAACATATTTGCGCGGGCGGCATGCTCCAGGAGCTCGCGGCCGCGACCGGCAAACGTATCGTGTTCTACTGCGCCTTCGGCGAGCGCTCGGCCATGGCGGTGCAGGCGGCGCAGGACGCCGGCTTGAAGACCGCCTGCCACATCCAAGGCGGCATCGACGCCTGGAAGAAAGCCGACGGGCCGCTGACGCGGTAGCTCCATCGTTCGCAAACGCAAAAGCCGCAGGACGCGTGTCCTGCGGCTCTCGTTTTGGCGCCCGCTGCGGGGGAGGCGAAAATCAGCGGACGCCGGGAAATTCCAGCAGCAATCAGAGTTGCGAGTCCTGGTCGCCGTCGTTGTTCAACAGGTTGTGCATGTGGCCGTGACGCCAACCGCGACCGTCTTGGCTATCCTGACCGTCCCGGCCGGATCCCGGGCCGTTTTCACCGAACCGGCGTCCGCCCCAGCCGTGGCCGTCGCGATCGAAATTGCGGCCTTCGCGCCGCTCGCCGCCGTTGTTGCCGTGCTGATGCGGCCGCAGGATCCGCGCCAGCATGGTGAAGCGGGCTTTTTGGGCGTCGTTGAGGCTCTGATAGAGCGGCGCGCCGGCGTCGGCGATCTGCTTGAGCGCGACGCTGCGCTTGCTCATGGCGTCGGCGCGCTTGGCCAGCCGATCGAACGGCGACGTCGGAGTCTGCGCCTGATCCTGCTGCTGCGCCGCCTGGCGGGCCTTGATGCGATCGATGCGCAACTGCACCATGTTGCGCAGCGCCGCCTCGAAGGCCGGCCAGTTCTTGGTCTGGTCCGGGGTCAGTTCGAGTCCGGCCTTCAGCGCGGCGATGCGCGCGTCGGCGAATGCGGACACGTCCTCGGCGCTGAGCCGATGGCGGTGTTCGAAACGCGGGCCGCCGTCGCGGAAGCCGCGATAGCCGCCCTGTTGCGCGTAGACGAAGGTAGAGCCGGCGATGGCGAGTATGGCCGTCGCGGCAATCACAGGCTTGAGCATGTCATCCTCCACATATGCATTTTGATGCGAAGATGATGAGCCGGCGCCGCGTAGAAGCAAGTTAAACTTCAGACAGGATGAAATGATCGCCGGATTACAACTTTGTAATCTCCGCCGAAATCTTTAATTCACAAAGTAAAATGCCCGCAAGCTTGGCTACCGCGTCGGCCACTGCATGATCGGAACGGTGCTGATCGCATTGGCCGGAGAGCCATTGATGATCTTGGTGCTGATAGCGAGGTAGACGAGCGTGTTGTGAGGTTTATCCACCATGCGATAAATACGAGTCGTCTTGAAAAATATGCTGGTTTTCTGACTGAACACTTCGTCATTTTCACCGAGCTTTGACAGGTCGACGTCGATTGGACCGTTTTGTCTGCACGAGACCGAAAAATTGGATGGATCTTCGTTCAGGCCAAATGGCTGACCCCAGCCGCCTTTTCTGGCCTGCGAAATGTGGCACACGATGCCCGGCACTCGCGGATCTTCGAAGGCACTGACGCACACCTTGTCGTTTGGAGAAAGCGCATTGAACGTGGTGCTGACGCAGCTCAAGTCTGTGGCGTGTGCGGAATGGGTCGATAAAACCACCAGTACCGCCAGCATAAAAAACCACTTCATTCTAAATCTCCGCATTAGTCCCGACGGCGCGCTTTGGCTCTATCTTACCCCGATTGCGGCCATCCTGTTTCTGCATTTTGCACCGTTCAGCGTAGGATTTGCTGCAGGAAAAGCCGCGTGCGCTCGTGCTGCGGATGGTCGAAAAAGCTTTTGGGCTCGTTGATCTCGAGAATCTGACCGTCGGCCATGAAGATCATGCGGTCGGCGACCTGGCGGGCGAAACCCATTTCGTGGGAGACCACCAGCATGGTGATGCGGTCGGAGGCAAGCTCCACCATCGTGTCGAGCACTTCCTTGACCATCTCCGGGTCGAGTGCCGAGGTCGGCTCGTCGAACAGCATGATATTGGGGTTCATGCACAGCGCGCGCGCGATCGCCACGCGCTGCTGCTGGCCGCCCGACAGCCGCGCCGGATATTTTTGCGCCTGCTCGGGGATTTTGACGCGCTCAAGGTATTTCATGGCCAGCGCCTCAGCGTCGCGCTTGGGCATTTTGCGCACCCAGATCGGCGCCAGCGTGCAGTTCTCCAGCACGGTCAGATGCGGGAACAGGTTGAACTGCTGGAACACCATGCCGACGTCGCGGCGCACCGCGACGATCTGCCTGGGATCGTCGTTGAGCTCGATGCCGTCGACGACGATACGGCCGGACTGCCAGTCTTCCAGATGGTTGATGCAGCGCAGCAGCGTCGACTTGCCGCTGCCCGACGGCCCGCAGATGACGATGCGTTCACCGCGCGCCACCTTCAGCTCGATGTCGCGCAGCACGTGGAATTCGCCGAACCACTTGTTCAAGGCGATGATCTCGACCGCGGTTTCGGCGCGCGGCGTCTCGTGCCCGTCGGGGCGCTTGTCCATCATCGCCCCTTATACGCCGAACGGCGCGCCAGTCGCGCTTCGACCCGTTGCGCATAGCGCGACATGGCATAGCAGCAGACGAAGTAGAACAGCGCGGCAAAGGCATAGCCGGTGAGGCTGGTGATCGGCGAGGCCCATTTCTGATCGCCGCGCGCCACTTCGACGGTGCGCAGGAAATCGAAAATGCCAACGATGAAGACCAGCGTGGTGTCCTTGAACAGCGCGATAAAGACATTGACGATGTTCGGCAGCGTCACCCGCAACGCCTGCGGCAGGATGATCAAAGCCGTCATCCGCCAATAGGACAGGCCCAGCGCTTGCGCCGCCTCGTATTGGCCGCGCGGGATCGCCACGAGCCCGCCGCGCACCACCTCCGCCATATAGGCCGAGGCGAACATGGCGACGCCGATC
>Ga0210394_10002352_pt1 | contig 26120 bp, 26 predicted proteins | sample IncBWC12MmetaG_FD_160121 | JGI IMG/M metagenome (GOLD analysis project Ga0210394, IMG submission 160121) | Forest soil microbial communities from Barre Woods Harvard Forest LTER site, Petersham, Massachusetts, United States - Inc-BW-C-12-M | ecosystem: Environmental > Terrestrial > Soil >...
TGCGCCGCGGGCAACAGGTCCTTCTCGATGTCGCGCACCACCAGGCTGTACTCGTCCTGGCAGGAGATGTAACGGCTGACGTTCATCGCGCGGGCGACGTATTCGGCTTCCGCGACGCGCCACGCCGGAAAATTCGAATTGCCGATGTATCGCACCTTGCCCTGCCGGATCAGGTCGTCCAATGCCCGCAGGGTTTCCTCGATCGGCGTCAGCGGATCATAGTCGTGCTGCTGGTAGAGATCGATATAGTCGGTCTTCAGCCGCCGCAGGCTGGCCTCGACGGCGGACATGATGTAGCGCCGCGACGCGCCCTGCCTGGTGCCGTCATTGCTCATCGGCTTGGAGAATTTGGTTGCCAGCACGATGTCCTTGCGCCGGTCGCCGAGCACCTCGCCGAGCACCGTCTCGGAGCCGCCCATGCCCGCATAGATATCGGCGGTATCGAACAGCGTGATGCCGAGGTCGATCGCCTTGTGAACCACCTTGCGCGAAGTTTCGAGATCGGTGCGCTGGCCGAAATTGTTGCAGCCAAGGCCGACGGCGGACACGCGTAAGCCAGAGCCGCCGAGGTTACGAATTTGCATGGATCAATCCTGTGGGAACCGCTTTTTCCAATACGTATTTGGCCCGCGCACCATCGGAGCGCAAGGCGCAGTTTCTCCTTGCGGTTCAACTCGTTCGGAAAGCCAGTGCTGTTTGGAGACAGGCGTCAACCGAATCGGCAACACCACAAAAAGGTGCGGCCCCGGTCAGACGCGGCGACTGACGGGGACCGCTTGGGGCGCGTGATCGTTGACGGGGGGCCTGATCAGACGCAGTCGCAGGCTAGCTTTGCTTTGTAACGCAGCCATGACAGGCGCATTTATCCACAGGCGGTGCGGCCGCATAGTCCGACGCTGCGGTATGATTTGACGCTCAGGGAATACAGCCGACGTGCAATAAAGACCAAAGCGCGTCAGAGCAGCTTGCGATAAACCACAAATCCGGAGTGCTCGGCTACCTTGTTGTAGAGCTGCTGCGCCGTATGGTTTGTCTGGTGTGTGTGCCAATACACGCGCGGTGACCCGGCGCGCCTGGCCTGTTCGTACACCCCCTTGATAAGTTTTCTGCCGACGCCTTTTCCGCGCGCGGCCTCGTCCGTGAACAGATCCTGCAAATAGCAGACCGGCTCGATCGCCGTGGTGCTGCGATGAAACAGGTAGTGCGTCAGCCCGAGCAGTCGTCCGTCGCTCTCTGCGACAAGAGCATGGACGGGTTCATAGGCGTCGAAGAAGCGCGCCCATGTCATCCGGGTAATTTCGCCGGACAGCGCGGTCGCGCCCGATCGCCCGTAAAACGCGTTGTATCCATCCCACAGCGGAAGCCATCGGTCGTAGTCCTGCCGGGTCACAAAGCGGATGGTGAGATCGTCAGACATTTTCTTTAACGCGTGAAGGAGGATTGATCAGGCGCCACGGGAGAACGGCCCTCTTTCATAGGGACAGCGACGAGAATGATCAATCTGATTTGCCGCTGGCTGGCGCGGCCTGACTATTCGGCCGCGCGCAAATTTCGGCCGGGGCCCTGGCCACGCAGCGACCGGTAGTAGTCGGCGTAGGCGGGATCGTCGGTATGCCGGACCAGGTCGGTCACGGGCGTATAGCTCAGCATGCGCCCGCCGTCAGGCAACGCTGTGCAACTGAAACGCAGTACCTGCCCATCGCTGAGGTTGATGTTCATGGGCGTGGAATCGCCGACGCGCATCATCTCCGTGCGTTGTGCGATGAAGGCGCTCAATTCTTCCTCGGGTAGTTCATAGGCGCCGGTATCGCGGCTGTGATACATCAGCGCGATGAATGGCGGCTTGCTCTCGGCCTTCTCGTCCGACAGCGAAAAATAATGCCGAAAAGCGCGGTTGATGAATTCGGCGCGGGTGTCGGAATCCAATAGCACGATGCCGATATCGACCTGATCGAGCGCCGCCGAGAGCCGCTCGGCAGTGGCATGGTGGCGGCGTTCCCCGGCGAACGTATCCATCAACCGTTTCCGCAACAGGCCGGTGATGGCCGCCGTGCCGACCGCGGTCGCCGCAAGCATCGCCAGGCGAACCAGATCCGAGGTGTCGTAACCGGGGGTGGCACGGTGGTCGAAGAAAAACAGCGCCGAACAGACAACCGCAAGGGTGGCGCTGATCATGCCGGAGGCGAGGCCGGAAAGGGAGGCTGCGAAGGCCACGATGCAAACGAACAGCGGCGCGGGATTGGGGACGGCAATGAAGGCACGATCCACAACAAGGGCGATCAGCGCCGTCGCTGTCGTCAGGGCGGGACCGGAGATTGCGCGCCAGTCGATCTGCATGCCTGTTCTCGCTTCCCCACGAGAATAACGGCCGCAGCTTGACGGATTGTTGCATCAGCGGCGAACTTTCCGGCGCTATCCCTAAGAATCGGTTGACCGGCCGATCGCGGCTTTTCCGTTTCATTAAATCTAATGCTAATCGACAGGCATGGAACCGGGTTCCTACCTCAGTGTTAGCGTTGACATTTTAAAAGGATCTCCATGCCGACCCTGTCGCCTTCTGTCTTGCCGGTTCTGATGTTGTTCGCCTCCAATGTTTTCATGACGTTCGCCTGGTATGGCCATTTGAAGTTCAAGCAGGCCTGGCTGCCATTGGTTGTTCTGGTGAGTTGGGGGATCGCGTTCTTCGAGTACTGGCTGGCGGTACCGGCCAATCGCTGGGGCAGCGCGGTGTACAGCGCAGCACAGCTCAAGACCATGCAGGAGGTGATTACGCTGATCGTGTTTGCCGGATTCTCGGTTCTGTATCTCAAGGAGCCGTTGGGCTGGAATCACGTTCTGGGATTTGCGTTGATCGCCGGCGGCGCGTTTTTTATTTTCCACAAATGGTCGTGACAAGGATTCGCGTGCCGCCGCATCCGGCCATCTTGACCGCGCGCGGACGCTATCGTGTCGGTGTGCCCGTTACTTTGAAGCGGGCGGTGTCGGCGCGCTCTGCACAGGATTGTCGGCCGGCAGCGCCTTCGCCACGCGTGCCCGTGGCGATCAGGAATATCGCCGTCAGCAGAATCGCTGCCGTCAGCGCCGCGGTGACAAGTGCGGCTGGAGTCTTCATCGTTATCCCATCGCGATGCCGATCACCGCGTGTTGTCGCGAAATTGCGAATGGGTCGGGGAAATAATTTTGGCTAGGCTGGAATCGGCATCGCCATGCCGACCCTGATCGAAAGCACCGTGAGGGAGACGATCAGGCAAAGCGACAGCGAGCCGATCGCCAGTGAAGCCGCAACGGCGTCGATCAATCGGGGAGAGGCTACGGGCATGGAGCGGCCGTTAAAGCCCGCGGCACCTTTAAAACCCGCTGCGCCTTGCGACCGGATCATGGCCCAAATCCTTCAGGGCGCTGGCGAATCACCTCCGCGCCAAAGGATTTTTTTGCAGAAATCGCCGGCAAGATTGGGGCGGGACGGGATGGAAAACGGCGAAATGACGGCAAAGAGCCCGGTTATGCCCGCTATTCTGGCGGTTTTCCCCGCTGTTCCCGCTAATCCCTAAGCCTCGGCGGGAAGTCCGGCCGCCTCATCGATATCGGCGCCGGGCCGCCAATCCATGGGCACGAAGCCGGGGATTTGCTCGACCCGCCGTAACCAGGTCCGGATCGCCGGGAAGGTCGAGAGATCATAATCACATTGGTCTGCGACATGGGTGTAGCCGTAGAGCGCGATATCGGCGACCGTGAACTGGCCCGCGGCAAAATAATCATGGGTCTTGAGGTGATTTTCCATCACCTGCAGCGCAGCATAGCCGCGCTCCATCCAGTCCTCCAGCGCGTGAGTTTGCAGGTCGCGGCCTCCCTTGACCAGCGCGACCCAGAAATAGGCGGCGCCGATATTCGGTTCCAGCGCGTGCTGCTCGAAGAACATCCACTGCAGCGCTTCGGCGCGTTCGACGCGTGATTCGGGCGCGAGCGACGTGCCGCCGGCGACGTACCAAAGAATGGCGTTGGATTCGGCGAGGTAGCGTCCCTCGGCGACTTCCAGCAGCGGGACCTGGCCGCTGGGATTCTTGGCGAGAAAATCCGGCGTGCGGCTCTCGCCGCGCAGAATGTCGATCTCGATCGCGTGATAGGGCGCATTCAGCAGCGCCAGCGCAAGGCGGACCTTGTAGCTGTTGCCGGAGCGCTGCATTGAATAGAGCTTGTACATTCCGAGAATTGTTCGACCGGTTGGAAAGAACGATGGCGCGCCGAGGAGAGATCGTCTTTTCCCCCCGCAACACGGCCAAAGAATGATGCCGATCAGGATGGGTCGCAAGGGCACGACCGTGGAAAAGGTCGAAAACCTCTGCCGCACTGCAACCATGCAGAAGATCATGCCAGCGATGCCAACTCACGCGACGGAGAGCTTGCCGTCAGGAGGATTCAAATTCCCGCGAGAGAACCACTGCAACCGGTGCTGGCACTGCATCCGGAACGATCGAAGGCGGATCGTAAATCGTGGAGGGAAGTTCCGGCTGCGATCGGGACGCGACGTCAAGCAGGCATGAAACCGCAAGCCAGCAGGGCACCGCAACAGCTATTCCGGCGATGACGTCAACGACGTAGTGGCTTCCATAGGCCGGCGTTGAAATCAGCAATACGCCGTTCAGGGCGAGCGCGATCCATCGTATTCCGCTCACGCGCCAGAGGGCGGCTGGAAACAGCACGCCCAGCGCGGCATGCAGACTCGGGAACGTGATGATCCCCTCGGATTTCAATCCGTAGACCGTATGCAGTGTGCCGTCGCGGAGTCCCAGGAATACGGGCCAGCTGCTCGACGACGTCGGCAGGAAGCCATTCGCGTCGTCCTGCTGAATATTGAGGTAGAGCCAGGGGCCCGCCGCGGGATAGATGGCCGAGACCGCGATGATGATGAGGGTTGTCGCGACGAACGCACCGATGAACGTTCTCAGTCGGGTGAGTTGTCCGGCGATCCCCAGCAAAAGTACCGTGGTCACCGTCTGCAAGGCAAAGCTCGAATAGCCGACAAGCAAGACCGTCTGCAATCCGGGACGCGAGGCGACGAAGGCCAGAAGCTCTGTCCAGTCAATGCCCAGCTGGCGGTCCCATGCGTCCAGGGTGGCATCCTGCAGGGGAAAGCCGGAGGTCGCTGCGATATAGGACAGCGGCGCGGCGACCGCCGCGAAGCCGATGATATGGGCGGTGCTGGTCAGGATCGCGGCCAGCCGTTCTTCACGGCGGACCGAATCATAATACCACCCGATGGCCGCGAGCAGGGCCATCGAGGAGATCGGAAGCAGAAACGAGCGCACATTTACTTCGATAGCGCCCGCGAGCGCGAAGCCTGCGACTGCAATCGCGATGATGCCGATTGTCATCCAGACCGCAGCATCAGCCCGCGCCAAATAACTGAGGCTGGATTTCATGGATCCACGTTCCCGAGCGCTTTTTCCGGTGAGGCAGCATCCCATAGCAACGCGGTCTTTGCAGAACGTTAACCCGCCGGCCGTTGGGGCGGTAAAGTGCCGAAAAAAGCTCCGGTTTTTGCTTGCCGCTGCACCGCAACAGCCCTAGAAACACCAAGCGCTTCGTGCGCCTCATTTTATCGAAATCCGGAGATGACGATGCCGTTCCTGTCTGCTGCGCTTGACCGTGTGAAGCCGTCCGCGACGATTGCGGTCACGGATAAGGCACGCGAGCTCAAAGCGGCCGGCCGCAACGTCATCGGTCTTGGCTCGGGCGAGCCCGATTTCGACACGCCCGCCAACATCAAGCTCGCGGCGATCCACGCCATCGAGGCCGGCAAGACGAAATACACCGCGGTGGATGGTATTCCCGAGCTGAAGCAGGCGATTAGCGCCAAGTTTGCCCGCGAGAACGGCCTCACCTACAAGCCGAACCAGATCATTGTCGGCACCGGCGGCAAGCAGGTGCTCTACAACGCCCTGATGGCCACCATCAATCCGGGCGACGAGGTCATCATTCCCGCACCCTATTGGGTCAGTTATCCGGAAATGGTGGCGCTCGCCGGCGGTGAACCGGTGCCGGTGGTGTGCACGGCGGCGCATGCCTTTAAACTGCAACCGGCCGACCTCGAGAGAGCGATCACGCCAAGGACCAAGTGGATCATCCTGAATTCGCCGTCGAACCCGACCGGCGCCGCCTATACGCGCGCCGAATTGAAGGCCATCACCGACGTTCTGGTGAAGTACCCGCAGGTCTGGGTGATGACCGACGACATGTACGAGCATCTGGTCTATGACGACTTCGCGTTCGCGACGCCGGCGCAGATCGAACCGAAACTGTACGACCGCACGCTGACCGTGAACGGCGTCTCCAAGGCCTATTGCATGACCGGCTGGCGCATCGGCTATGCCGGCGGCCCTTCGCAACTGATCAAGGCGATGGCGACGATCCAGTCGCAGTCGACCTCGAACCCGTCCTCGATCGCGCAATGGGCCGCGGTCGAAGCCCTCAACGGTCCGCAGGACTTCATCCCGGTCAACAACAAGGTGTTCAAGGAGCGCCGCGATCTCGTTGTGTCGATGCTCAATCAGGCCAAGGGCATCGATTGCCCGCGGCCGGAGGGCGCCTTCTACGTCTATCCCTCCTGCGCCGGCACCATCGGCAAGACCTCGCCGTCGGGAAAGGCGATCGCCAACGACGAGGATTTTGTCACCGAGCTTTTGGAGACGGAAGGCGTCGCCGTGGTGCAGGGTTCGGCGTTCGGGCTTGGGCCGGCGTTCCGGATTTCCTACGCGACCAGGACGTCCGACCTCGAAGACGCCTGCAAACGCATCCAGCGCTTTTGCGGCAATCTGAGATAATCGGATCAAGGTTCCCGGTGCTGTGGTGGCGGCTTCTTCGGAAGGTGCAAGCCTCGATGTGCCAGTCTGGAACCGCCACGAAAGTTGTGTCATAGACAGGGGAAGCGCCAAGGGCATGGCGTTTTCCTTATTCTTTGCCCGCATCACATCTTTTTTTTAGCCGGAGATTCTTTCATGCGCCGTTTGATCATTCTTGCCGGTATTGCCGTTCCCATGCTCGTTGCGTCCCTGGCCGGTGTCAATGCGCAGCAGCCGCAGCGCGTGCAGGTCGGCATTCTCGAGTGCCGCGGCGGCGCGAGCATCGGCTTTATCGTCGGCTCGGTCACCAATCTGGGCTGCGTGCTGCGCGTCGAAGGCATGCCGGAGGACCGCTACGTCGCGACCATCCGCAAGGTCGGCGTCGATCTCGGCATCACCCAGGAATCGGCGCTCGCCTGGGGCGTCTTCGCGCCGACCGCTCGGCTCGGGCCCGGCGATCTCTCCGGCAATTATGCCGGCGCGCAGGGCAGCGCATCGGTCGGTGTCGGTGTCGGCGGCAACGCGCTGGTCGGTGGCTCGAACAATTCGATCGCGCTGCAGCCGCTGAGCGTGCAAGGCCAGGTCGGCCTGAACGTTGCGGCCGGTCTGGAAAGCCTGGAACTTCGCCCGGGGCGGTAAGGTCCACTTCCGTCGTCAGTGCGAGGAGCGATTTGTCCGCCGCAGCTCGACGAGCGAAGGCGGAAAGCGACGAAGCAGTCCAGTTTCTTCCCTCTGAGGCTGGATTGCTTCGCTAACGCTCGCAATGACGGCAGTGGCGTCCCGTCTCCTTAACAATGCACCGCAGCGACGTTTTTCCGTCTTGCCAAATCCTCGATGCGGGGGGAGCATCGGTTTGCCGACCCAATCAAGGGCCGAGCTCCAAACAAGGAGGCGGCAATGGGACAAGACGTCAGAAGTCCCCGCGGTCCACGGTGCATCGCACTGGTGGGCCCGTTCCAAAGCGGTAAAACCACTCTTTTAGAAGCAATATTGGCGCGCACGGGCGCGATCCCGCGCGCCGGCAGCGTCGATGCGGGAACTTCCGTCGGCGACGCCAGCCCTGAGGCCCGCCGCCACAAGATGGGCGTCGGCCTCACCGCCGCCACCACGAGCTTTATGGGCGACAGTTACACTTTTATCGACTGCCCGGGCTCCGTCGAGTTCGCGCATGACATGCGCGCCGCGCTTCCGGCCGTCGACGCCGCCGTGGTGGTCTGCGAAGCCGATGAACGCAAGCTGCCGCAGCTTCAGATTATCCTGCGAGAGCTCGAGGATCTCGGCATTCCGCGCTTTCTGTTTCTCAACAAGATCGACCGCGCCAACAAGCGCATCCGCGAGACGCTCGCCACCTTGCAGCCGGCGTCGCGAATTCCACTGGTGCTTCGGCAGATTCCGATCTGGAACGGCGATTTGATCGCCGGCTTCGTCGATCTGGCGCTGGAACGCGCCTTTGTCTATCGCGAGCACAAGGCATCCGAAGTCGTCAACCTCGAGGGCGGCGATCTCGACCGCGAGAAGGAAGCCCGCTTCTCGATGCTGGAGAAGCTCGCCGATCACGACGATGCGCTGATGGAGCAATTGCTCGAGGACGTCCAGCCGCCGCGCGATGCGGTGTTCGACGATCTCGCCCGCGAATTGCGCGAGGGGCTGATCTGTCCCGTGCTGCTCGGCTCCGCGCTCCGCGAGAACGGCGTGCTGCGCCTGATGAAGGCGCTGCGGCATGAGTCGCCCGGCGTGTCGGAGACCGCCCGGCGCCTTGGGGCATCCTCGCCGAAGGAGGCGCTGGCCTATGTGTTCAAGACCGTGCATTTGCAGCACGGGGGCAAGCTGTCGCTGACCCGCCTGCTGGCCGGCCATCTCGACGACGGCGCGACGCTGCAATCGTCATCGGGCGAATCCGGCCGGGTGTCCGGCATGACAGCGATGAACGGTGGACATGACACCAAACGCGCTTCGGCCGAGGCGGGCGAAACGATCGCGCTCGGCAAGCTCGATGCCATCAAGACCGGCGACACGCTGTCGAGCGGCAAGACCGCACCAAAGGCGCTGGCGCGCATCGAGCCGTCGCCGCCGGTGCTGGCGATCGCGCTTTCCGCAGCCGACCGCAAGGACGACGTCAAGCTCGGCCAGGCCTTGCTGCGCCTGAACGAGGAAGACCCCTCGCTGACCATGGTCCAGAATCCGCGCACCCACGACACCGTGCTGTGGGGGCAGGGCGAGATGCATCTGCGCGTCGCGCTGGAACGGCTGAGCGACCGCTTCGGCGTCAACGTCAAGTCGCATCCGCCGGCGGTCGGCTACCAGGAGACCATCCGCAAATCGATCACCCAGCGCGGCCGGCACAAGAAGCAGTCCGGTGGCCACGGTCAGTTCGGCGATGTGGTGCTGGAGATCAAGCCGATGCCGCGCGGTGGTGGCTTCGAATTCCACGAAAAAGTCGTCGGCGGCGCGGTGCCGCGGAATTACATTCCCGCGGTTGAAGAGGGCGTCGTCGACGGGCTGTTGCGCGGGCCGCTCGGCTTTCCCGTCATCGACGTGCAGGTGACGCTGACCGATGGTTCCTTTCACAGCGTGGATTCCTCTGACCTCGCCTTCCGCACCGCGGCGCGGATCGGCGTCAGCGAAGCGCTGCCGCACTGCCAGCCGGTGCTGCTGGAACCGATCCATGTCGTGGAGATCGTCTGTCCCAACGACGCCACCGCAAAAATCAACGCCATCCTGTCGGGGCGGCGCGGGCAGATTCTCGGCTTCGACACCCGCGAGGGCTGGCCGGGCTGGGATCGCGTGCGCGCGATGATGCCGGAGGCCGAGATCGGCGAGTTGATCGTGGAATTGCGATCGGCGACCGCCGGTGCCGGCAGCTTTACCCGGCAGTTCGACCGCATGGCGGAAGTGACCGGCCGCGCCGCCGACCAGATCATCGCCGCCCATCGCGTCGCGGCGTAGCTTTCGTTCGTTGCCCGGTTCTGCACGTGCGCCGCTCCCGCTCCGGTGGGGGCGGCGGCGTCGCGCTGCGGGCTTGCAATGTGATGTTTTTTACATCATTGTAACCATCAAAGGCATCATTTATCATTGTTTGTATATGGGATGACCGGTTGATCACGTCCTTCCAGATGCGAGCGGCTCGGGCGTTGCTTGGCATTGACCAGAGGGCGCTGGCTGCGCTGGCCGGGGTTTCGTTGCCTACCATCCAGCGGATGGAGGCGAGCATCGGCACTGTCCGCGGCGTCGTCGAATCTCTGACCAGGGTGGTCGACGCGCTAAACCGTGCCGGTGTCGAACTGATCGGCGAACATGCGCGCAGCGAGGATGGCGGACGCGGCGTGCGATTGAAGGAGCCGGGTCCGCCGCGTCGGACCTGACGAAGGAATTGGCATCGTCGCGATCGCGATCTCGCGACCTGACTCGGGAGCAGTGGGGGGAATGACCATCGCAAGGGGGCGAGCGCGTCAAACTCATCAACCGACCTTCGCCGAATTATACGCGCCGAAGCTCATCACGGTACTGCGCGAAGGATACGGGCTGGCCGACTTTCGCGCCGATCTGCTCTCCGGCCTGACCGTTGCGATCGTCGCCCTTCCGTTGTCGATGGCGATCGCGATCGCGTCGGGGGTAACGCCTGATCGCGGGCTCTACGCCGCCGTCGTCGGTGGCTTCATTGTTTCGCTCTTGGGCGGCAGCAGGTTTCAGATCGGCGGGCCCGCCGGCGCGTTCATCGTGCTGGTGGCGTTGACCGCCGAACGCCACGGCGCCGACGGCGTGATTCTCGCCACCGCGATGGCCGGGGTGTTCCTGATTGCGGCGGGCTTGCTGCGGCTTGGCACCTACATCAAATTCATTCCCTATCCGGTGACGGTGGGATTCACCTCCGGCATCGCCGTCATCATCTTCGCGAGCCAGCTCAAGGATCTCCTTGGCATCACGCTTTCGGGAAAGGAGCCGGGCGAATTTGTTCCGAAACTGGAAGCGCTGGCGCTCGGGCTGCATACCGCGAGCGGCTCGGCGATCGCGGTGGCCGGTGTCAGCATCGCCATCATCCTGGTGCTGCGCAGGCTGCGGCCGCACTGGCCCGGCATCCTGATAGCGGTCGCGGTCGCCGCGCTCGCGACCTTTGCGCTGTCATTGCCGGTGGAAACCATCGGCACCCGCTTCGGCGGGATTCCCCGGCAATTGCCCTCGCCGGCGTGGCCGCTGTTCTCGCTTGAGAAGGCGCAGGCGGTTCTGCCCGATGCGATCGCATTCGCATTGCTTGGCGCCATCGAGTCCTTGTTGTCGGCGGTAGTGGCCGACGGCATGACCGGGCGCAGGCATCGCTCCAATTGCGAATTGGTGGCGCAGGGATTTGCCAATATCGGATCGGCGCTGTTCGGCGGCATCTGCGTCACCGGCACCATCGCGCGAACCGCGACCAATATCCGCGCCGGCGCGCGCGGCCCGATCTCCGGCATGCTGCATTCGCTGTTCCTGTTGCTGTTCATGCTGATCGCAGCCCCGCTGGCGAGTTTCATTCCGCTCGCCGCACTGGCGTCGGTGCTGGTGATCGTGGCCTGGAACATGGCGGAGAAGCACGAGTTCGCGCTCCTGATCCGCTCCTCATGGGGTGACGCTACCGTGCTGCTCGCCACCTTTCTGCTGACGATCTTTCGCGATCTCACCGAGGGTATCCTGGTTGGCTTTGCGCTCGGTGCGGTGTTGTTCATCAACCGCATGGCCCAGATGACGGGCGTCGAGGCCGATGCGCCGCTGGTGCCGGAAGACCGGGCCGACTTCGCCAACGGCGATCGCGTGCCCTACGATTCCCGCCTTGCCGCCGACCCGGATGTGCTGGTGTACCGCATCACCGGGGCGTTCTTCTTTGGCGCGGCGTCGACGGTCGGAGCGGTGCTCGACAGCATTGCCGACAGCCGCAAGGCGTTCGTGGTCGATTTCACGGCGGTGCCATTCCTGGATTCCACCGCAGCCAATGCGATGAGCCGGATCGCGGCCAAGGCCGCGGGTCAGGGCATCCGGCTCTACATCACCGGTGCGTCATCGACGGTGCGCCGCGCCCTCCTCACACATGGGGTAGGCCGGCCGCGCGCCATATATCGTGAAACCATCGCGCGGGCCATTGCCGACATCAAAGGCGGGCGCCAGCCGCCGACTGCCGCGACGGACGGTCTCGCCGCGGGTTGACCCCACGCGCTGGCGCGGTGACGTCTTTCAAATCGGCGGCTTTTCTGAGCACTATCTTCCGAGCCTTTGAAAAACGCTCCGGTCACTGCGATGGTGCGCACCATGCTTGATTCCCACCGCAATATCACGCTGGCCTGCGCGCTGAGCGCGTTGGCCGGCTATGTCGACGGCATCGGTTACCTGCATCTCGGCGGCCTGTTCGTAGCCTTTATGAGCGGCAACTCGACGCGAATGGGCGTCAGCCTTGCCGTGGGGGACTGGCCGAATGCGGCGGCGGCGCTAGGCCTGGTCACGCTGTTCATGGTCGGTGCCGCGAGCGGCAGCCTGATCGTGCTCGGCCGCGGCGCCAATCGCCAGCCGTGGCTATTGCTTGTGGAAGCGTTGCTGCTCGCCATCGCCGCGCTTTGCTATACATTCGGCCGCTCGAACGCCGCGGTCGCTGCGATCGTGCTGGCCATGGGCCTGGAGAACGCGGTGTTCCAGATCGACGGCGGCGCCGGCCTTGGCCTCACTTACGTTACCGGCGCGCTGGGGAAGGGCGGCCAGCTTCTCGCGGCGGCGCTGACCGGTGGCGGGCGCTGGAGCTGGGTGCCCAATCTGTTGCTGTGGGCCGCGCTGGTGGCGGGATCGGTGTGCGGGGCGCTCGCCTATCACCGGATCAATCTCGCCGCGATCTGGTTCGCCGCAGGCATGGCGTTGACCTTGAGCGTGATCGTTGCCGCGACCACGCGTCCAGCGCATTCTTGACATGCCCGGACGGAAGATAAATTGATTGTCATGCCCGCGACATAGGCGAGCGGAAGCGACGCCGTCCTTCGGACGGCTATGCCGGGCATGACGGGACGAGAGGAAGTGCCATGACCAGGTCTCGCGCGGCATGCCTGATCGGATGGCCGGCGGCGCATTCGCGCTCGCCGCTGATCCATCACTATTGGCTGCGAACGCTTGGAATCGAGGGCGGCTATAATATCGAGGCGGTGCCACCCGAAGGCTTTGCGGAATTCGTGTTGCGCCTTTCGTCGCATGGATTTGTCGGCGCCAACGTCACGCTTCCGCACAAGGAGCGCGCGATGGCGCTGTCGGTGCCGGACGCCCACGCACGCGCGGTCGGCGCGGCCAATACGCTGTGGTACGAGGGCGGTGAGCTGCGCTCGACCAATACCGACATCGAAGGCTTTATCAACAATCTCGACGCCAGCGCGCAAGGCTGGGACGGAATCGACGAGGCGCTGGTGTTGGGCGCCGGCGGGTCGTCGCGCGCGGTGGTGTTCGGGCTGATCGAGCGCGGCATCAAGCGCGTGCATCTGGCGAACCGAACCCCCGAGCGGGCGCGTGCGCTCGCCGAGCAATTCGGTGAAAACGTGCATCCCATCGCGTGGGAGACCATCGCAGACGCGCTGCCGCGCACCGGCCTGTTGGTGAATACGACGTCGCTCGGCATGCGCGGCCAGCCGGCTCTGGAAATCGATGTCAGTTTACTCCCGTCGCATGCGATCGTCGCCGACCTCGTTTACGTTCCGCTGGAAACGCCACTGCTGGCGGCCGCGCGGACGCGCGGGCTGAAGACGGCTGACGGTCTGGGCATGCTGCTGCACCAGGCCGTACGCGGATTTGAATTGTGGTTCGGAAAGCGTCCCGAGGTCACGCCCGAGCTTCGCGCGCTGGTCGAGGCCGATCTTCTCACAAAGGTTTGACCGAAATATCATGGAAGCGTTGGGTTGCCTTGCTAGGTTGGGCTGGCCCCCGGAGAGGTTCCTGATGTCGGTTTGCCGTTCAACCTTGATGCGCCCGCTCGTCGCCTTGGCGATGGTCGCCGCATCGTCTCTCTACGCGATCGCCCAGCAATCGCCGACGCCGACCAGGGTGCGCGGCACCATCGAAAGCGTCGACGGCGATGTGCTCTCCGTCAAATCGCGCAGCGGTGAGGACGTCAAGTTGCGCATGACCGGCGATATGCGGGTGGTCGGGATCATCAAGATTTCGCTCTCCGACATCAAGCTTGGTTCTTTCATCGGAACCACCACGGTGCCGGGACCGGATGGCAGTCAAAACGCGGTCGAGGTGCACGTCTTTCCCGAAGACATGCGCGGCACCGGCGAAGGAACGCGACCCTACGATCTGCGCCCCAACTCGACCATGACCAATGCAACGGTTGCCGAGACCGTCGCGGGCAATGACGGCCAGACCCTGATGATCAAGTACAAGGATGGCGAGAAGAAAGTCGTGGTCGCTCCCGATACGCCCGTCGTGACCTATGTTGGCGCCGACAAATCGGACTTGAAGCGAGGGGCCAGGATCATCGCCTTCATCAAGCAACTACCGGACGGATCGTTCGAAACCAACCGCATCAGCGTCGGCCGCGACGGGCTGACGCCGCCGATGTGACTATTGCTACCCTCTCCCCTTGTGGGAGAGGGTGCCGGAGATGCGAAGCATCGGAGGCGGGTGAGGGGTCTGTCTCCGCGGATAGAGACCCCTCATCCGGCGCGGACTTTGTCCGCGCCACCTTCTCCCACAAGGGGAGAAGGGAATTGAGAGCCGGGGCGACGAGAGATTTATTCGATTCACACCGCCAGCACGTGATCGTCGATCTCGGCGATGGTGTTGACGCCGCACAGGCCCATGGTGGTTGAGAGCTCGTTGCGGATGATGTCGATCGCCTTGGCGACGCCGGGGCCGCCGAAAGCGCCGAGGCCATGAATATACGCCCGGCCGATCATGCAGGATTTGGCGCCGAGCGCGAGCGCCCGCATCACGTCCTGACCGGAGCGGATGCCGCCGTCGAACATGATCTCCATCTTGCCGCCGATCGAATCGACGATTTCCGGCAACACTTCGATCGAGGAAGGCGCGCCGTCGAGCTGACGCCCGCCATGGTTGGAGACCACCAGCGCCTGCGCGCCCGACTTCGCCGCCTCATTGGCGTCCTCGACGTCGAGAATGCCCTTCAGGATCAGTTTGCCCGGCCAGATGCTGCGGATCCACTCGACATCCTTCCAGTTCAGAGTGGTGTCGAACTGCGTCGCAATCCAGGCGCCCAGCGCGATGATATCGTCGGTGCCCTTGAGGTGGCCGACGAGATTGCCGAAGGTGCGGCGCTTGCCGCGCATCACGCCGGCCACCCAGGCCGGCTTGGTGGCGAAATCGACAAACTTCGATAGCGTCCATTCCGGCGGCACCGTCATGCCGTTCTTGATGTCGGCATGGCGCTGCCCGATCACCTGCAGATCGACGGTCAGCACCAGCGCGCTGCATTTGGCCGCGATGGCGCGTTCGATCAACTCCTTGACGAAGCCGCGGTCCTTCATGACGTAGAGTTGGAACCAGAACGGCTTGTCGACATTGGCGGCGACATCCTCGATCGAACAGATCGACATCGTGCTCAAGGTGTAGGGAATTCCCGCGGCTTGCGCGGCGCGGCAGGCATGAATTTCGCCGTCGCCATATTGCATGCCCGTCAGGCCGACGGGCGCCAGGATCAAGGGAAGCGCGGCGGGCTCACCCAGGATAGTGGTGGAAAGATCGCGCTTCGACACGTCGACCAGAATGCGCTGGCGGAACTTGATCTGCGCAAGATCGTCACGGTTGGCGCGCAGCGTCTCCTCGGCATAGGAGCCGCGATCGGCGTAATCGAAAAAGGCCTTCGGCACCTTTCGCATATGGCGCTGGCGCAGATCCTCGATGCAGGTGATATGTTTCATGGACGTCCCGGGGCCTTCTTGTATTTGCCGCTTTGCCTGTTCATCTATCACGCTTGGACCGCTTTCAACATCGCTTCACGGGAAATCCAAAGGACGCTTCTCATGAGAGCACCGCGCTCCAAGCCCACCGACGTCGAAGACGCCGAGAAGCGCCGGCTCGACGAGGCCCTGGAGGAAGGGTTGCAGGAGACCTTTCCCGGGTCGGACCCGGTCAATGTCACCCAGCCGCCGCCCTCGAAAGCGGACCGTCACGTCAAGCGCAAGGATTAGGGCAGCGCCCTGCTACCCTTGGCTGCGGGCATAATATCAATGCTAACAATATGTTAGGTACTCGCCCACGGGTAGGTAGCCCGTAATGATTAATCATATTTTTTGAAGTCATTTTGGCGCCGGAGGCATTATAACCGGCAGCACGTTAAGATGGGCGGGCGTTCGGGGCTTTTCACCGGGATGGTTCGAGAAAGGCCTGGACGATGCTGGGGGATATATGAGCCGCAAATATTTCGGAACGGACGGGATTCGGGGCCTCGCCAATGGTCTGATTACGCCGGAGCTGGCGCTCAAGGTCGGGCAGGCCGCCGGATTGGTGTTTCAACGCGGCGAACATCGCCATCGCGTCGTGATCGGCAAGGATACGCGTCTTTCCGGCTACATGATCGAATACGCGATGGTGGCCGGCTTCACCTCGGTCGGCATGGATGTGCTGCTGCTCGGCCCGATGCCGACGCCGGCGGTGGCGATGCTGACCAAATCAATGCGCGCCGATCTCGGCGTGATGATTTCCGCCTCCCACAATCTGTTCGAGGACAACGGCATCAAATTGTTTGGCCCGCAGGGTTTCAAGCTGTCCGACGATGTCGAAAGGCAGATCGAGCAGTTGCTCGATGAATCCCTCGACAAGCGCCTGGCGCAGAGCGCGAGCCTCGGCCGCGCCCGTCGCATCGACGGCGTCCATGACCGCTACATCGAATTCGCCAAGCGAACGCTGCCGCGCGAACTCAGCCTCGACGGCCTGCGCGTGGTGGTCGATTGCGCCAACGGCGCCGCCTACAAGGTGGTGCCCGAAGCGCTGTGGGAACTGGGCGCCGACGTCATTTCGATCGGCGTCGATCCGGATGGCTTCAACATCAACAAGGAGTGCGGATCGACCTCGCCGGAGGCGTTGAGCCGCAAGGTGCGCGAAATGCGTGCCGACATCGGCATCGCGCTCGATGGCGACGCCGATCGGGTCATCCTCGTCGACGAGCGCGGACACCTGGTCGATGGCGACCAGTTGCTCGCCGTCATCGCCCAAAGCTGGAAGGAAGACGGCCGGCTTGCCAAGCCGGGCATCGTCGCCACGGTGATGTCGAATCTGGGACTGGAGCGTTTTCTGGCAGGTATTGGGCTTGAGGTCATTCGCACGCCGGTCGGCGACCGTTACGTGCTGGAGCGGATGCTGAACGGCGGCTACAACCTCGGTGGCGAGCCTTCCGGCCACATCATTCTGTCCGACTACACCACCACCGGCGACGGCTTCGTCGCGGCGCTTCAGGTGCTCGCGGTGGTGCAAAAACTTCGCCGCCCGGTGTCCGAGGTCTGCCGCCGTTTCGATCCGCTGCCGCAGATCCTGAAAAATGTGCGTTACCGCAGCGGCAAGCCGCTCGATGACGCCGAGGTCAAATCGGCCATCGACGACGGCGAGAAGCGGCTGAACGGCCACGGCCGGTTGCTGGTGCGATCCTCCGGCACTGAGTCCGTGATACGCGTGATGGGTGAGGGCGATGATCGCCTGATGGTCGAGGAAGTGGTCGATCGGATCGTCACGGCGCTCGGCCAGGCCGCGGCGTAATCATTCAAGCGCACATGATCTTCTCGCCAGGGTACAATCCATGACAAGGCTGCTTGCACTGTGCGGCCTTGCCATCGTCATTGGCTTGGTCAACCCGGCATCTGCGCAGGAAACACAACAGGAAAAACCTGCGCTCCGGCTGGTACAAACCATTCCGTTGCCGGGGGTCAAGGGACGCCTCGATCACATGGGCGTCGACCTGGAAAAGAAACGCCTCTTTGTCGCCGCCACCGGAAACAATACGTTGGAGGTGGTGGACCTGACCGGCGGGAAGGTGCTCAAGAGTCTCGCCGGATTCAAGGATACTCAGGACGCATTGTTTCTGGGTGGTGACTTCAACAAGCTTTACGTATCCAGCCTCGACGGCCATGTGAGGGTTTTCCAGGGCGAAACCTTCTGGCTGGTCCATGACTTCAAGGTCGAGCCCGATCCGAATCGTCTCTTCTATGACGCGGCTGCCAACCTGATCTATTTCGGCCATGGCGGCGAGAATGCAGGGTTCGATGGGTACGGCCGCGTCGGCATCCTGCAGCCGAAATCCGGCGCCGGGTACGACCAGCTTGTCGCCGACATGATCGCGCCGACCACCCGACCCGGGCATCTCGCCGAGATGGCGATGGACGACAATGGAATCCTTCTTGTTTGCGATTCCCGCGCCGACCTGATCTATCAGTTCGACACACGCAAGCGCGAACTCGTCAAAAGCTGGCCGGCGAAGGGTGACGGTGCGGCAGACATGGCGCTCGACACGGTCCGGCATCGGCTATTTGTCGGCACGCGGACGCCGCCGGAGATGACGGTCTACGACAGCGTGTCGGGGAGGGAGGTGCAAAGCCTGCCGGCGCCCGAAGCGATGGATGGGGTCTACTACGACGCCAGCCTCAAACGCATCTACCTGACGGGCGGGCGCTGGTATGGCGCGCCGGAGGCCGCGTCAGGCTGGATCTACGTCTACCAGCAGAAGGACCCCGACCACTACGATGTGATCTCCCGGATCAAGACCCGACCCGGGTCGGGCACTTCGCTGCTGGTACCGCAATTGAATCGCTTTTACGTCGCCTCTCAGGCCATCGGTGAACAGGAAGCCGCGATACTGGTATTCGAGCCGGTGCCGTGAAGAATCCCTCGCCGGCATCCTGACAGAGCGAGTGGTGGATCGTATCGCCACAGCGCCGCGGCAGCAGGAGCGCGCCTGAACGCATCGCAGCCATTATCTTATGGCGCTGGTCGGCGCGGCGCGGCTGTCGTAGAAAGCACGCATTAAACCTCGCCAGATTCGGAAGCCCTCCCTTGAACAAGCCGGTCGTCGTCTCCGAGGAAGCGCTGGTCGCGCCGGTGATCGTGCCTGACGCGATGTCTCCCACCGCTGCCAAAGCCGCGGCCGGGCCGGCCTATATCGTGCTCGCCGGCATCAGCTTCTCGCATTTCCTCAACGACACCATGCAGTCGCTGATCGCATCGGTGTACCCGATCCTGAAGGACAATTACGCGCTCGACTTCGCGCAGATCGGATTGATCACGCTGGCGTTCCAGTTCACCGCGTCGCTGTTGCAGCCGGTGGTCGGTCATTTCACCGACAAGAAGGCGCAGCCGTTTTCCCTGGCGATCGGCATGTCCTCGACCTTCTTCGGTCTATTGCTGCTCAGCATCGCGCGGCAATATTCCGTCATCCTGATCGCCGCGGCGATGGTGGGTCTGGGCTCGGCGGTGTTTCATCCCGAGTCGGCGCGCATCGCGCGGCTTGCATCCGGCGGCCGCTACGGTTTCGCGCAATCGGTATTCCAGCTCGGCGGCAGCTTCGGTACTTCGATGGGACCGGTGCTGGCGGCGTTGATCGTGGTTCCCTTCGGCCAGCCCAGCATCGCCTGGTTCTCGACCATCGCGTTTCTCGCGATCGTCATCCTGTGGCGGATCGGTCGCTGGTACAGGCCGCAGATCACGGCCCGGAAGGCGGTGCCGGTCGATCCGCATCCGGATGCCCCGAGCCCTCGCCGCGTCAAGTTCGCGCTCGCGGTGTTGGTGGCGCTGTTGTTCTCCAAACAGCTCTACGTGTCGAGCCTGTCGAGCTACTACATCTTCTATCTGATCGACCGGTTCGGCGTCTCGACCCAGGCAGCGCAGCTCTATCTCTTCATCTTCCTCGCCGCCAATGCGGTCGGCGCATTCCTCGGCGGTCCACTGGGTGATCGTTTCGGCCGCAAGATCGTGATCTGGTTCTCGATTCTGGGCGCGTTGCCATTCACGCTGGCGCTGCCCTATGCCGGCCTCTCAGTCAGCGCGGTGCTGACGGTTTTTATCGGCCTCATCATCTCCTCGACGACTTCCTCGATCATCGTGCTGGCGCAGGAACTGGTGCCGCACCGGTTCGGGATGATCTCCGGCGTCTTCTTCGGCGTCGCGTTCGGCATCGGCGGCCTCGGCGCGGCGATGCTCGGCAAGCTTGCCGACCACACCAGCATCGGCTTCGTCTACCAGGTTTGCGCGTTCCTGCCGGCGCTTGGGCTGCTCGCCGTGTTCCTGCCGAAAATGCCGAGAGCCGCGCGCTGACGCGGAAAACCCGCCTCGAGTTCTCCCCGTCGTTATCAATCAATTGTTAGCGATTGTGGCGATCTCGCCATTTTGTGCTTGCGGCACGGCCCCCGCGCGAAATTTTATTCGGAGATTATCAACCTTAAAAATTAGGGTTAAGCGGCGCTTAAGCATTTGATGCCATCGTCCCACCGTGAGTTTTTACGTGGGGCCTCCGTTGTCTGCCTCACCGGCCAAAAGGACGAAGCCAATGCGTAGCGTTAAGTTTCTCGTTGCCGCCGGAGCGGCATCACTGTTGTCGTCGATGGCTTTTGCCGCCGACCTGGCGATCGCACCCCCGCCGATGTCTTATGCGCCGCCCCCGGCCGACTTCGGAGGCTGGTATCTGCGCGGCGATATCGGAATGACAAACCAGCAAATGAAGTCGCTCAACAATCCCGATCCGAACGCGGTTCTGTTCACCCCGGTCGGGATGGGCTTCGACAGCGGCATGCTGTTCGACGTCGGCGTCGGTTATCAATTCAACAACTGGCTCAGAGCGGACATCACGGGACAATGGCGCGGTCGTGCGAATTTTCACGGCTCGCAATTCACCGACGCCTTTGCCGGCTCGGCGCTGGTCGACAATTACACCGCCTCCAAGTCTGAGGCCGTTTTCATGGCTCACGGCTACGTCGATCTCGGAACCTGGTGGTGCGTAACCCCGTTCATCGGTGCCGGCATTGGAACGTCGTATAACCGGATCTCCAGCTTCCGCGACGACGGCTTCGGCAATACCTTCGGCGTCGCGCGGCCTTCCAGCGTTGTATACGCGGCGGACAACGGCAAATGGAACTTTGCCTGGGCGCTCCACGCGGGTCTGGCCTACAGGGTCACGCCGAACGTGACGCTCGAACTTGGCTACAGCTTCATGAACCTTGGCGATGCCACTACCGGGGTCAATTCAAACTTCGGTGGTGGCCCGACCCCGCAATTCCCCTGGACCATGAAAGACATCACCTCGCATGACCTGATGCTCGGCGTGCGCTGGAATCTGGAGAGCCCGGCGGTCTACGAGCAGCCGCTGATCCGCAAGGGCTGATCGCAATCTGATTTCTTAATCTTTGCTAACGGCGCGGGATGCCTCCCGCGCCGTTTTGTTTTTGCGCGTGCGGCGTGATCGCAAAAGCGGGCACCGGCTTTCCCGCAAGATCATGCCAATCGGAGTGCCACGACAACGATTGGTTAAGGTTAACGAGCGATGATCAGCGCCAAGTTCGGAAGCGTCCGAGGGGGAGTATTCGATGCGTAGGTTCTTGCTGCTGGCGGCGATGTTGTTCGGAACGGTGACCTGCGCGCAGGCGGCCGACATGCCCGATTATCTTCGTGGCTCGCTGTATCCCGCACCTGCCTCGACCGTCAACTGGCGCGGCTTCTACATCGGAGGCCAGGGCGGTTACGGAGCGTCGGACGAGAATCTCAGTGGTTCGAACACGACCATGCTCAACGCCTTGCTCGACCACAACGTCATCCAGCAGATGGATGTTGCGAATTGGAATCTCGGCCTTGGCAAAGACTCGGCGCGGGCGCCTGGCTACGGCGCCTTTACCGGATATAACTGGCAATGGGACGACGTCGTGCTCGGCGTCGAAATGTCCTATCTGCACGGCACGTTCGGGGGGAAGTCCAGCGCCTTCAAGGAACTCGTAAGCGGCTCGGCGTTATCCGACGGCAACTTTCATGATGTCTCGGTGACGTCTTCGTCTGCGATATCGATTTCGGATATGGCGACGTTCCGCGCCCGTGCCGCGTATTCGTTTGGCTGTTTCCTGCCTTATGGCTTCGCCGGTATAGCGCTCGGCAATGCCAACATCACCCGTTCCGTGTTCGTCACGGACGCCGTGAGCAAGACAGGGAATCCGCCGTTCATCGCGCTGCAGCCCCTAAATGCGGACGACGCCGTGCACAATCACTTGATCTATGGCTACACGGCCGGTCTCGGCATGGACGTCAATTTAGTCGGCGGCCTGTTCCTGCGTGCCGAGTGGGAATATGTGCGTTTCACGGCCGCCATCGACACCACCATCAATACGGTGCGCGCAGGCCTCGGCTACAAATTCTGACCTGACGCCGGCTTCTCTCGTCTGCTATTCGAACTGTTGACAGAGCTTGCCTGGCCTGTTGGTCTGTCGCCCCGGTGAGGACGGCAGGGACCCATGAAAATCCATGGCGATACCAATTCGGGCAACTGCCTGAAGGTGAAATGGGTCTGCGACTACCTTGCGCTGCCCAATACCTGGATTGCGGTCGATATCCTCAAGCGCGAGAGCCGCACCGCGCAATTCCTCAAACTCAACAGCGCGGGGCAGGTGCCGGTGGTCGAATTCGACGACGGCCGCACGCTGGCGCAGTCCAATGCCATCATTCGCTATCTCGCCCGCGACAGCGATCTTGTTCCAGCCGATGCCTTTGCAGCGGCGAAGATGGATGAGTGGTTGTTTTGGGAACAATACAGCCACGAGCCCTACATCGCGGGGTGCCGCTTCCAGATGGTTTATCTCGGCAAGCCGGCGTCCGATCTCGATCCCGACAGGGTCAAGCGGGGCTACGCGGCGCTGGCGCGGCTGGAGCACGAACTTGCGACGACGCGATTTTTGATCGGCGATACGCCGTCTCTCGCCGATGTCGCGCTGCTGGCCTATACCAGGCTGGCGCATGAAGGCGGCTTTCACCTCGACGGTTATGGCTCGTTGCGGCGCTGGATCGGCGAGACCGAGAAATTTCTTGGGTTGCCGTCGGCGCGCTAGAATATTCTGATCGGAACCATCATGACCGCGACTTCCTCCATCTCGCTCCGTCGCGCCCGGCGCGACGACGTCGAGACCATCGTGCGCATGCTGGCGGACGATCCGCTCGGCAGCGGCCGTGAACGGATCGAGGAGCCCCTGCCGTCGTGCTATTTCAGGGCATTCGAGGCGGTTGACCACGATCCGCACATCCAGCTTGTGGTGGCAGAGGATGGTGATGGCGCCGTCGTCGGCTGCCTTGAGCTCTGCATTTTGCCGGGACTGAGCTCGCAAGGCGCCTCGCGCGGTCTGATCGAGGACGTTCGGGTCGCCAGCCACTGCCGCAGCCGTGGCATTGGCGAGAAAATGGTGCAATGGGCCGTCGCGGAGGCGCGGGCGAGGGGCTGCAAGCTGGTCGAGCTGCTCACGCATCATACACGAGTCGATGCGCAACGATTTTACAAACGGCTGGGATTTCAGCCGAGTCATGTCGGGATGACATTACGGTTTTGATTTGGCCTTTGTTCGGCGTTTTGACTGGCACCTCCCTTGAGCTCATTGCGAAACTGGATTTGCCGTTCCTTCCGGTTAACGCGCGATAAACTAATCAGATCATCGTAATGATTGCGGTGGAACGATCCGTGACGTTTTGGCGTATCCCGTCGGGCTCGGGTAGCCTGGGGGGACCGCAGATGAAATATTATTCGATTGTCAGGGTCGGCGACGAGTATGTGGTGCGGGCGGGTGACCATTGCGTTTTGAAGGTCGCAAGCAGGCGACGGGCCGCCCAGCTCATCAACGATGCGGCGGAATTGCTGAATTCGCTGCCGCCGCATGCCGACGACGAGCCGATAATCGCCTGCGAGCCCAGCGAAGTTCCTTGACGATTCCAGATGATTCCCTTATGCACCGCGGCGGGACACCTCCCCCCAACGGGAGGCTTGCTATCTGGAAGGATAGATCATGACTGCAGCGAAGCCCGCTTCGCGGCCCAGTGTGCCGCATTTTTCCTCCGGCCCTTGCGCCAAGCGCCCCGGCTGGACCCCCCAAAACCTCCAGAACGCCGCACTTGGCCGTTCGCATCGCGCGAAAGTCGGCAAGGCCAAGCTCAAGCTTGCGATCGAGCTGACGCGCGAGGTGCTTGAAGTTCCCGCCGGTTACAGAATAGGCATCGTGCCGGCCTCCGATACCGGGGCGGTCGAGATGGCCTTGTGGTCGCTGCTCGGGGCGCGGCCGGTCACCACCATCGCCTGGGAATCCTTCGGCGAAGGCTGGGTCACCGATGTCGTCAAGGAGTTGAAGCTCAAGGACGTCACCAGGCTGCATGCCGGCTACGGCGACATCCCTGATTTGAGCAAGGCCGACCCTGCTTCCGACATCGTCTTCACCTGGAACGGCACCACCTCCGGCGTTCGCGTTCCCAATGCCGACTGGATCAGTGCGAAGCGCGAGGGCCTGACGATTTGCGACGCGACCTCGGCTGCGTTCGCGCAAGCCCTCGACTGGGCCAAGCTCGATGTGGTGACGTTCTCCTGGCAGAAGGCGCTGGGCGGCGAGGCCGCGCACGGCATGCTGGTGCTCTCACCGCGCGCAGTGGAACGGCTTGAGACCTACAAGCCGGCATGGCCGCTGCCGAAGATCTTCCGCATGACCAAGGGCGGCAAGCTCAACGAAGGCATCTTCGAGGGCGAGACCATCAACACGCCGTCGATGCTGTGCGTCGAGGACTATCTCGACGCGCTGAACTGGGCGAAATCGGTCGGCGGGCTCAAGGCCCTGATCGCCCGGGCCGACGCCAACGCCAGGGTGCTCGCCGACTGGAAGGCGAAAACCCCGTGGATCGATTTCCTGGCCAAGGATCCGGCGATCCGTTCCAACACGTCGGTGTGCATGAAGGTGGTCGATTCCGCGATCACCTCGCTGACGCCGGACGCGCAGGCCGATTTCGCCAAGAAGCTTGTCGCGCTCGTGGAGAAGGAAGGCGCCGGCTATGATTTCGCGCATTATCGCGATGCGCCGGCAGGCTTGCGCATCTGGTGCGGCGCCACGGTGGAAGCGGGCGACGTTGCACTGCTGACGCAGTGGATCGACTGGGCTTTCGCCGAGACCAGGGCGCAGATTCCGAAGGCGGCGTGAGTTTCGCCTCATCATCGTCATGGCCGGGCTTGACCCGGCCATCCATCGAAAAAAGATGGACCCTCGGGTCAAGCCCGTGGGTGACGATATCAAATGCATCGTTCATCCACGGATCATCGCAATGACAAAACCCAAAGTTCTCATCTCCGACGCGCTGTCGCCCGCCGCGGTGCAAATATTCAAGGATCGCGGCATCGATGTCGACTTCCAGCCCAATCTCGGCAAGGACAAGGAGAAGCTCGCCGAGATCATCGGCAATTACGATGGCCTTGCGATCCGCTCCGCCACCAAGGTGACCGCCAAGATCATCGAGAAGGCGACGCGGCTGAAGGTGATCGGCCGCGCCGGGATCGGCGTCGACAATGTGGAGATACCGGCGGCTACCGCCAAGGGCATCATCGTGATGAACACGCCGTTCGGCAATTCGATCACCACGGCCGAACACGCGATCACGCTGATGCTGGCGCTGGCGCGCGAAATTCCGCAAGCCGATGCTTCCACCCAGGCCGGCAAGTGGGAGAAGAACCGCTTCATGGGGGTTGAGATCACCGGCAAGACGCTGGGCGTGGTCGGCTGCGGCAATATCGGTTCGATCGTCGCCGACCGCGCGCTTGGACTGCGCATGAAGGTGATCGCGTTCGATCCGTTCCTGTCGCCGGAACGCGCCAAGGACATCGGCGTCGAAAAGGTCGACCTCGACGAATTGTTCAGGCGCGCCGATTTCATCACCCTGCATACACCGTTGACCGAAAAGACCCGGAACGTCATCGACGCGGCCGCGCTTGCGAAAATGAAAAAGGGCGTTCGTATCATCAATTGCGCGCGCGGCGGCCTGGTCGACGAGCAGGCGCTGGTGGCAGCTCTGAATTCCGGGCACGTCGCGGGCGCGGCTTTCGACGTTTTCGTCGAGGAGCCGGCCACGTCAAACGTGCTGTTCGGCCACCCCAACGTGATCTGCACGCCGCATCTTGGCGCCGCCACCACCGAGGCGCAGGAGAACGTTGCACTTCAGGTCGCCGAGCAGATGTCGGATTATCTGTTGAGCGGGGCGATTTCCAACGCGGTCAACTTCCCCTCGATCACGGCGGAAGAGGCGCCGAAGCTGAAGCCGTTCATCGCGCTTGCGGAAAAGCTTGGCTCGTTC
>Ga0210394_10002353_pt1 | contig 26097 bp, 22 predicted proteins | sample IncBWC12MmetaG_FD_160121 | JGI IMG/M metagenome (GOLD analysis project Ga0210394, IMG submission 160121) | Forest soil microbial communities from Barre Woods Harvard Forest LTER site, Petersham, Massachusetts, United States - Inc-BW-C-12-M | ecosystem: Environmental > Terrestrial > Soil >...
CGTGCACCACCTCGGCGAAGTAGCCAAGATGGCTGTAATAAAAGGCGACGCCCATGCCGGAACCCTTGCCCGGCGTGCGCTTTCCCCACGCGGATTTCTCGCGCACCAACGTCAGGACGTCGATCATGCGGCCGGTGTCGAACGAGCCGACCACCCGCCGCTCGCCGAGTAGTCCCAATCGATACTGCAATGGATCCTGGCCTGCCGCATGCGCAATCTCGTCGATGAACGACTGAAATACGTACGCCAGCGCATTGCTGCCCGGCGCTCGCAACGGCCCGGTCGGGACGCCCAAGGGCAGCAACGACATGCCCAATTCAAGGTTGGCCACGAATTTCGCGGGGAACTCGTTGGCGCTCAAGTCCGCGCTGGAGGCAGCTTTTCCGTTCTCGCCAAAGGACACGAAGTGATCCTTGAACGCCTGCAGTTTGCCCGCGCCGTCCAGGCCCGCCTTGAAGAAATGGAAGCCGGCGGGACGATAGAAATCATGCTGAACATCGTCCTGCCGATTCCACAGCAGCTTGACCGGCGCGCCCACCTGCTTGGATATCCAGGCAGCCTCGACCATGTAGTCATTCATCAGGCGCCGGCCGAAGCCGCCGCCGCAGCGAATCATGTGGATGGTGATATCCGCATCGGTTATCCCGAGGGTCTTCGCGACGATTTTTCGCCCGGCGTCCGGATTTTGCGTGGGCGCCCAGATCTCAACTTTTCCGTCATGGAAATGCGCGGTGCAATTCTGCGGCTCCAAGGTGGCATGCGAGAGAAAGGGATAGCTGTACGCGGCTTCCAATTGCTTGGCCGATGCGGCCAGCGCCTGCAGCACATCTCCTTCGCTCGCCACTTTCGCGGCCGGCACTTGTGCGGACAGCTGCAGCGCCTGCCTCGCGAAGCCTTCAGTGCTTTGGGCTGCCGTTGCGCCTTCGTCCCAAACCACTTCGAGCATGTCGCGGGCTTTGTTCGCAAGCCACCAATTGTTCGCGACGATGGCCACGCCGCTGGCCAGACCATTGAACACCCCGCCGCCGCGCACGATGAAGGCGTCGCGTATGCCGGGCTGGGCCTTGATCGCATCCAGGTTTGCGCTTTGGGCGGTGCCGCCGAAGACCGGCGATTTCGCGAAAACCGCATACAGCATGTCCGGCACCGTGACGTCGATGCCGAACAGAGGTTGGCCGGTAACCACGAGTGGGCTGTCGACGCCTGCATGCGACTTGCCGATGATTTTGAAGTCTTTCGGATCCTTGAGCGGCAGCGATGCGAGGTCGGGAGGCGGTACCGCGGCCGCCTGCGAGGCCAGGCGCCCGTAGCTCAGCGAACGTTTTGTCGGAACGTGAATCACTTTTCCCGATTCTGTTGCGCATTGCGCGCCGGGCACGGACCAGGTTTGCGCCGCGGCCGTCACGAGCATCTGCCGTGCCGCTGCGCCGACGCGTCGCAGCGCGTCCCAATTCATCGGTGTCGCACGGCTGCCGCCTGCAAACTGCACCCCGTAGCGAGCCGGATCGCTGAGCGCCTGCTCGATGCGCACGCTGCTCCAATCGACGTCCAACTCCTCGGCGATCAGCATGGGCAGCATGGTCTTGATGCCCTGGCCGATTTCCGGGTTCTTGGAAATGATGGTGACGATGCCATCGCTCGATACCTGGACAAACGCATTGAGCGCAGGGGCGGAGGCCGGCGAGTCGGCCCTGGCGTTGGCGATCACGCCGGGTATTGAGAAATCGAGCAGCAGACCGCCGCCGACGGCAACACTGGCACGCAGAAAGGCGCGCCGGGAAGCCAACCGCGATTCAATGTTCGAGGCGGCCCGCATCATAGGAATTTGTCCCGAGTATCGACCGTCGGCATGCCGGCCGCTTGCTTGATGGCCGCGCGAATGCGCGCATAGGTGGCGCAGCGGCAAATATTGCCGGACATGGCTTGATCAATGTCCGCATCGGTCGGCTTTGGCTTCTTGGCGAGCAGCGCGCTGGCCGACATGATTTGACCGGCCTGGCAATAGCCGCATTGCACGACATCCACCGCCAGCCACGCCGATTGAACCGCGCGGCCGGTAGGCGTGGCGGCGACCGCCTCAATGGTGGTAACCGACGCGCCGCCCACTGCTGAAATCGGTGTAACGCAGGATCTGGTCGCCACGCCGTTCAGATGCACGGTGCAAGCGCCGCAGAAACTCTTGCCGCAGCCGAACTTGGTGCCCTTTAAATCGAGCACATCGCGCAGTACCCAAAGCAAGGGCATTTGTGGGTCGGCCTCGAGGCCGTGCGCTTTCCCATTGACGTGGATCGTGTATTGCACATCGACCTCCGAAAAGTTACGGCCAATCGGCGCGCGGATCGAAACTAAAATCGCGTTTCATCCTTTCGTAAGCCTCCCGCGCCGCCTTCGATTGCGCCGCCGGCGTCACCAATTTGATAGTGACCAACTGATCGCCCCCCGGATTTCCGGGCAAGCCCCGGGATCGCAACCTGAGCTTTTGTCCTGATTGTGCGCCAGCAGGCACCGTCAATTCCACGGTTCCGCCCAATGTCGGCACCGCCACCTTCGCGCCCAAGGCAGCTTCCCAGGGCGCCAGAGGCAATTCGATCTGCACATCCTTGCCCACCACCTCGTAAAGATGATGCGGACGCAACCTGATGCGAAATACCAGCGAGTTGCGCCCGCCGGTCCCTGCGATGCGCAGCGGCTGGCCTTCGGTGACTCCAGCGGGGATTTGCACATCGACTTGGCGCTGTCGCCGATTCTCGTTGAGCATGATGCGGCGTTTGGTGCCGGCGAACGCCTCTTCCACCGTCACATCCAGATGGCCGGCTTCCGCGTCGGTTTGTGCGCCTCCCCCGAAGCCTGTGCCGGCGCCGCCAAACAAGCTCGAGAAGAAATCGCTGAAACCATTCAGGTCGGAAAAGCCCTGGCCGCCCGATTGCCCAAAACGCTGCGACCAATCGGGGGGCGGGCGAAACTGCTGGCCATTGCGGAAATCGCGGCCCAGCTGATCGTACGCGGCACGCTTATCCGGATCGCGCAGCACTTCGTACGCCTCCTGGACCTCCTTGAATCTTTCTTCGGCGTTCTTTTCCTTGCTGACATCCGGATGGAATTTCCGCGCCAGCTTGCGATAGGCGCGTTTCATCTCATCGGCATCGGCGCTGCGAGTCACGCCGAGAATTTCGTAGTAATCCTTGTACTGCATGCCCTCACTCTGAAAGGTAATTCTTTATTTTACAGATACATAGATGCTCGCGCCCTGACTCCGGCTGCGAGTGAACCTGGCGCCGCGACGCATGCAAAGAGGTAATCCTTGAAATTCAATCGCAACGTCCCGACCATTGGTGTGCCGCGTTACCATATTGCGGTTATTTTCCTCAAAGAAAAGGCTTATGAAGCGCATTTTCCTCTTTATCGTCACAAATCTCGCCGTATTGGCCTTGCTCAGCCTGGTGCTGTTCATCGTCGAGAGCGTGTTTGGCGTGCATTTGGCGCAGGGCGGAACGGGCGGATTGCTGGTATTTGCGGCTGTTTTCGGCTTCGGCGGCGCCCTGATTTCGTTGGGCCTCTCCAAATGGACCGCCAAGCGCATGATGGGGGTGCGCGTCATCACGAGCCCGCAGTCGGATTTGGAGAGGTGGCTGGTCGGTACGGTCAGGCGGCTGGCCGAGCAGGCCAAAATCGGCATGCCCGAGGTGGGAATATTCGACGCCGAGGAAATGAATGCATTTGCGACCGGCGCGCGCCGCAACGCGGCTCTGGTGGCGGTCAGCAGCGGTCTGCTGCGCAACATGTCGCGCGCACAAGCCGAGGCGGTGATGGGTCACGAAATCACGCATGTGGCAAACGGTGATATGGTCACACTTGCGCTGTTGCAAGGAGTGCTGAATACCTTCGTCATCTTTCTGGCGCGAATCATCGGCGGCATCGTTGACCGGGCGGTTCTCAGAAACGACAGAGCAGGGTCGGGCATTGGGTTCTTTCTGACCACGGTGGTGGCACAGTTCGTATTGGGAATATTTGCAAGCATGATCGTCAGTTGGTATTCGCGGCGGCGGGAATTTCGCGCCGACCGGGGCGGAGCCGATCTTGCCGGTACCGGCAATATGATCGAGGCGCTGCAAGTGCTGAAGCGCAGCCAAGGGCAGCCGATGCCGCCGCAGCTACAGGCGTTCGGAATCAATACCGGAAACAGCGACGGAATCATGCGGTTGTTCATGAGCCACCCGCCGTTGGATGAGCGAATCGCGGCATTGCAGTCGAATATGAAATCGTGATTGCGCGTGGCGCGTTCGCAACTCACTGCCGGCAGCACGGTCCATGCCTCACCCGCCTAGTTCCGCAACGCTCGCGGAACTCAAGTCAGCCGTAGGCAGCGGCGCCTGGCTCGAGTCGCCCGAAGACCTCGCTCCCTACCTCAGCGATTTTCGCCGCTTGTACCATGGCGCCACGCCGCTGGTGCTGCTGCCGCGCAGCGTCGAAGAAGTGGCAAAGATTTTGGCGATTTGCAACCGCGAAGAAACTGCGCTGGTGCCCCACGCCGGCAATACCAGCTACTGCGGCGGCGCAACCCCGGATGAGAGCGGCTCGCAAATCGTCGTTTCGCTGCGGCGCTTGAATCGTGTGCGGCAGCTCGACGCCGCCAACTATTCGCTGATAGCCGAAGCGGGTTGCACGCTGGCAGCCGTGCAATCCGCCGCGCGCGAAGCAAATCGATTGTTTCCCCTGAGTTTGGGATCGGAGGGTACGGCGCAGATCGGCGGCAACCTCTCGACAAATGCCGGCGGCACCGCGGTTCTGCGTTACGGAATGATGCGCGACCTGGTCCTCGGGCTGGAAGTGGTGCTCGCCGACGGGCGCGTGCTCTCGGCGCTGAAGAGTCTGCGCAAGGACAATACCGGATACGACGTCAAATCGCTGTTTGTGGGCGCCGAGGGAACGCTGGGCATCATTACGGCCGCATCCTTGAAGCTCTACCCGCTTGCGGTCGACACGGCGACGGCACTGGTCGGCATCGACTCGCCGCAGCAGGCCTTGGACTTGCTCACCCGGCTGCGCAGCGCGGCCGGCGATCAAGTCACCTCGTTTGAACTGATGCCGCGCATCGCGGTTGAAATGACCGTCACGCAGGTGCCGGGAGTCGCCAATCCGCTGAATTTTGGCTGCGCCTGGTACTTGCTGATCGAATTGGGTGCGCCGAATCCGCGTCAAGGTGTCGGCGGCGTCCTGACCGCGGAACTCGAGGACGCCGCCGCCGCCGGAATCGTCAAGGATGCCATGCTGGCGACCTCGCTCAGCCAGGCGCAGGCCATGTGGAAACTGCGCGAATCGGTGCCGGAGGCGCAGCGCCGCCACGGCGCGAGCATCAAGCACGATGTCTCGGTGCCGGTCTCGGCCATCCCCGAGCTCATCGCGAGGGGCACGGCGTTGGCGCATGATCTTGCGCCGGAGGGCGACGTCGTCTCCTACGGGCACGCGGGCGACGGCAACTTGCATTTCAATCTCAGCCAAAAACCCGGCGCCGACACCGCGAGCTTCTTGGCGCGGACCCACTCCCTCGAGCGGGCGATGTTCGATCTGGTCGAGAGTCTCGGCGGCAGCATCAGCGCCGAACACGGCATCGGCCGGCTCAAGGCCGCCGAGTTCGCGCGGCGCGCGGACCCGGTGGAACTCGGCGTCATGCGTGAGTTGAAGCGCGCACTCGACCCGAAGGGCATATTGAATCCGGGCAAGGTACTGTGCGCCGACTGACCGTTCCGGTCCGCACGGCACGCCTGAATCTGCGCGAGTTCGTCCCGTCGGATTTCGCCGCCATCCACGCCTATTCGTCGGATCCGCGCGTCACGCGTTACCTTTTCTTCGGACCGCGCGACCATGAGAGCACCGCCGAGTATCTGGAGGAATTGCTGGCCTCGCAGCGAGAGCAGCCGCGCACGCGCTTCGAACTTGCGGTGGAGGAAATCGCGTCCGGGCGGTTGATCGGAGCGTGCGACCTGTCGCTGATCGAAAGCAATGTGGTGGACTTGGGCTACATGCTGGAATCGGAACAATGGGGCAAGGGCTTCGCCACGGAGATTGCCTTGGCCTTGATCGATGCGGCATTTTTCGATTTACGCGCCGACCGGGTGATATCGACCGTCGACGTCAACAACAGTGCCTCGATCCGCGTGCTGGAGAAGATCGGCATGCGCTGGGAAGCCGTGTATCGCAAGCATCGCCGCGCCAAAAATCGCTGGTGGGATTGCCATTTGTTCGTGCTGCCCCGCGAGGTGTGGGAAGCAACGCGTGCGCTTTAGCATCGCAGGCCTAGTCGTTCTTCTCGTCCGCCTGCTCGCGTGCTCGCTTTGCGGCGCGCTTCAATACCTCATCGCTCGGCATCCCGAGCTGCCTGCTGCTGCGCAAGGCCAATAGTCCGCCGACTATGACAGCGATGACCAGCACCGCGATGATGACGCCTTTCACTTACGAGTTCACCCGGATCAGCCCCTCTTGCGAGACGCTCGCGACCAGCCGGCCGTCGCGCGCAAACACGCTGCCGCGCGTGAAACCGCGGGCTCCCGAGGCGCTGGGACTGTCGATCGCGTACAGAAGCCAGTCGTCCACACGAACGCTGCGATGAAACCACATCGCATGATCGATGCTGGCGACCGTCAGCTTGCCGGACGCCATGGACACCGCGTGGGGCTTCAGAGCCGTATCGAGCAGATGGAAATCGGACACGTAGGCCAGCAAGCAGCGGTGCAGAGCCTCATCGTCGGGGAGCTTGTCCACAGCTCGAAACCAGACGTACTTGAGCGGCGGTGATTTCTCGACCCGATTGAACTCAATAGGCTGCACCGGCTTGGTTTCGAAAGGACGCTTCTGCTCCATTATCCTGCGCATGGCCGGCGGTGCGTTGGCGAGGGCTGCGCGATATTGCGATTCCATATCGGGCAGCGCCTCCGGCAGCGGCACTGCCGGCATGGCAATCTGATGATCCAGCCCGCTTTCCGGCAGTTGAAAGGATGCCGACAGATTGAATATCTGCTGCCCGTGCTGGATGGCAACTACCCGCCGAGTGGAGAAGTGTTTGCCGTCCCAGGCTCGATCGACTTCGTACACAATCGGCGAATCGAAATCTCCGCGGCGCAGAAAATAAGCGTGCAGCGAGTGTACCTGCCGGTTTTCCACCGTCGCCGTCGCAGCCACCAGCGCCTGGCCCAGAACCTGGCCGCCGAACACCTGCGGACTGCCGATGTCGCGGCTTTCGCCGCGAAACAAATTTATTTCGATGCGCTCGAGCGTCATCACCTTGATCAGATCTTCGAGTAATTGATTCAAGCTCCGGCGACCCCTAAGCGCTTCTGCATGATCGGGCTGGTGGTGGTGTACTGCAGAAACTGGCGCTTTTCGGGAAACAAGTGATGTTGAATTGCAAAGGCCGCCAGGGCGGCTTCATGAAAGCCGCTCAGGATGAGCTTCTTCTTGCCCGGATAGGTGTTGATGTCGCCGATCGCAAAGATCCCCGGCACGCTGGTCTGAAATCGTTCGGTATCGACTTTCAGCGCTTTTTTCTCGAACTCCAAGCCCCATTCGGCGATGGGCCCCAACTTCGGATGCAGACCGAAGAAAGCAAACACATGATCCACCGGCACCCGGACCAATGGCCCATCGGCGCACTGCACGTCAAGCCCGATCAACCGCTCATTGTCTTTATGCAAAGCGACGGCGTTGCCCACCAGCAGTTGCATCTTGCCCGCAGCGACCAAGTCGCGCATGCGTGCCACCGTGGCGGGAGCCGCGCGGAACTCCGCGCGACGGTGCACCAAAGTCAGCGAGCGCGCCTTGGCGCACAACGCCACCGTCCAATCCAATGCCGAGTCTCCGCCGCCGCAGATCACCAAGTCCTGCTCAAAAAAATCACCGGCCGATTTGACCCGATAGTGCACGCTCTTGCCTTCGAACTGCTCGACGCCCGGCACGCTCAAACGCCGCGGCTGGAACGAACCGACGCCACTGGCGATGACCACGGCGCCGGCGGTCAGCCGCGTGCCGGCGGATGTCGCCACATGGAACTTGCCGCCTTCCAGCACGCGCAACTCGGTGACTTCCTGACCCAAATGAAAGGTGGCATGGAAAGGCTTCGCCTGCTCGAGCAGTCGATCGATCAATTCCTGGGCCCCGCAGATGGGCAGCGCCGGAATATCGTAGATCGGCTTATCGGGATACAGCTCGGCGCATTGACCGCCGGGCGAGCCAAGGGAGTCGATGATGTGCGTGCTGATTCCCAGCAGGCCAAGTTCGAAGATCTGAAACAGCCCCACGGGCCCGGCGCCGATGATCACCGTTTCGACGTATTGTTCGGACATGTAATCCTTGAATCCTTGCCTTTCCGCTCAAATCGGTCGCGGATTGTAGCTGAATGCGGTTCTAAGGCGAGCTGAGAATCGTCAATCCCATGCCCTTCGCAACCAGAATCGATCCGCAAGGTACTCATGTATGAGGGCCTAGTAGGGATTAGCCCGCCCTAGGCGTAGGTACCTGTTTGGTAAGGTAAAAAAATCATGCATGCAAAAGTTGTCCCGGCGGCGCGAGAATCGACGCGCCCGATACGCGCCCTGAACCGCGGCCTCGATGTCCTGACCCAATTGAATCGCGTGGAGCGGGCGGCCATCAACACGCTCGCCGGCGCGGTGGGTCTGCCGCGCACTACGACTTATCGCATTTTGGAAACGCTGCGTCTGGCCGGCTATGTCGAGCGCGACGCGCACGATGATTGCTATCGCCCCACCATCATGGTGCGGGCCCTGTCCGATGGATTCGATGACGAAGCTTTGATCTCGCATATCGCCAAGCCATTGCTCGCCTCGCTCGGTGCGCAGATCGTTTGGCCGGTGGCCGTGGCGACGCCGTTGGGAGCGACCATGATGATTCGCGAGACCACCGATCGCGAGAGTCCCCTCGCCTTGGAGCAGTACGGTGCCGGAGTTCGGGTGCCGATGCTGGCCTCCGCGGCCGGGCGCGCCTATCTGGCTTTTTGCTCGGCGCCGCAACGCGATGCCCTGCTGGAGCTATTGGCCCGCTCACCGCTGCCGGAGGATCGCATCGCGCGCGATCGGATCGAGGTCGAGCGGCTGCTGAGCGAGACCCGTAGCCAAGGATTCGGCATGGCGCATCGAGCGCGGCGGGTATCCGAGGAAACCAGCCTGGCCATTCCGGTGGGTGGCAAGGATCGAATCCTTGCCACCGTCACCGTTCGCTACGCAGCCACGGCAGTGCCGCTGCGAACTGCGGTCGAACAATTCCTGCCGAAGATGCGCGAGGTGGCGAAGAAAATCGAGGCCCAATTCGTCGCGTGAGCGCGCGTCGCACCTAAGATTGCCGGCCCGCAGGACAACACGAGAAATCCGGCCGCCAGGCGCGCGCTATTTGCGCAGAACATGGCGCACACCGCCCGATATGAGTGCCGTCACGTCCAGCAAGGCGCCGGCCATGGCAAGGCCATCCGGCGCGGCCAGATAGCGCGGACGCCACACGGGGTCGAATTTCTCCTTGTACTTGCGCAAGCCGGCGAAGTGATAGAACGTCTCTCCATAGCGCTGCACCACGAGCCCGAGTTTGTGCCATTTGGGCGCCAAGGCGTGCTCCTCCAATCCCGACAGCGGCGCCATTCCCAAATTGAACCACTTGAACGCCTGCGCCTTACCCCACAGCATGCATTCGATCAGCATGAAATCGACGACTCCCTTGGGCGCCGCGTCGTTGTAGCGCATCAGATCCACCGACAGCTCGACTCGCCCGCCGCGCCAGATGTTGGCAAATGCAACAATCGCTCCGCCATGTCGAACCACGCCCACATCGAAGTTTGCAATATAGCGCTCGTCGAAGTAGCCCAGAGAAAAACGCTTCTCGGCCGCGTTTTTCTCCTTCAGCCACGCATCGGACACCGCGCGCAGCTCAGGCAAGATCGGCCCTACGCCGGCGCGCGCGACCATTTCAAAGATCGCACCCTCGCGCTCCGCACGACGGTGCGCGTGGCGCAGCTCCGCCCGCGGGCCGCCGGAGAGAGAAAACGTGTCAAGCAGCACCCGCGCCTCTTCGCCGAGCTTGCTCAAATTCAAGCCGAGATCGATGTACAAGGGCAAGCGCTGCGGGGTGACCTGATAGAACACGGGTGAGACCGCCATGCCGTCGCAGTCCTCCAAGAACTCCCAGGCCAAGGATTCGCCCAGCGCCGGGGGGCCGATCGGATCGCCCATCGCCACCCAACTGCTGCCGGAGGACTGAAACATGATGCAGGCGGTTCGATCCTTGTTGAACAGCAGGTTCTTGTCGCCGAGCAGCGCCAGATTGGCCGTGGTGTCATCGCCGTTCTCGATCAATACGGCAACCCGTTCCAAATCCGCTGCTTGCGGCGGTGAAAACCGCGGCCGCGCCGGCCGCAGCACGCGCCACAAGCCGTAGGCGGCGGCAATCACCACCGCCAACAACGATGCCCGCAGACTGCGCGGCGCCGATGCCTGGAAGGCGAATTGCCACCACAGTTCGTTGTCGTAGCGCAGATGCCGATAGGCAAACAACACCAACCATCCGGCGGTCGCGAGCACCACACAAAATGCCACGACCCACGCAACGGAATATTGCTGTTCGATCAAGGAAGCGCGACGCCGAAAGCGCTCGCGTGCAGACGCCAAAATAACGACCACCACACCCAAGATAATTGCTTCTTCATAGTCGAAGCCCTTGAGCAGCGACAGTAAGATCCCGGCGCACAGCAGCCAAATCGTCAACCACCATGCGGTGCGCAGGCGTCGATACAGTCCGTGGGCGATGACGAGCAATCCCACGCCGACCGCGCTGCCGAGCAGATGCGACAACTCCAACACCGGCAGCGGCACGAAGTTGCGCAGCAGCGCCAGGCGATTGCCGAGTCCCGGGGTTGCGCCGGAAAAAAGCAGCACGGCACCCGCGACGAATACCGCGATGGCGATGGCCTGGGGCGTGACAGCGCTGAGAAAGGTGCGCAGCAGCCGCGCCAGGCGCACTGCCGGAGCTCGATGCACCCATATTTCATGCACACCCAGCAATACCAGCGCCACCGCGAACGGTGCGAAATAGTAGATGGCACGAAAGGCCACCAGCGCCCCCAGCAATCGATCCTTCGGGATGGCCGGCAGCAGCAACAGCAGAATGAATTCGAACACGCCAATGCCGCCGGGCACATTGCTGGCGGCGCCGGCGGTCAGGGCGAGCAAGTAAACACCGGCAAACGCCGCGAATCCGATCGAGGCCTGCGCCGGCAACAGCACGTACAACACGGCCACTGCACACAGCAAGTCGGCGCATGCGACAACGAGTTGCGCGAATGCAATGCGCGGTCGCGGCACAGGAACTTCGAACCGTTTGAATCGCAACGGAGCATGCCGCGTGCAGACCAGCCACAAATACGTTGCTACGGCGGCCAGCAGCAGTCCGCCGGCAACAAGTGCCAGCCAGGCATGCACATGCAGGACGGAGCCCGACATTCCGGCGTTCGAAAGCAGCGATAGTCCGAGCAGAAATCCTGCACCCAAGAAAAACGTGAAGGTGCCGAAGGCGACAATTGTCGCGATCTGCTTGGCGCTGAGTCCAAGCGCCGAATAGGCGCGATAGCGTACGGCGCCGCCGCTGAAGGTGTTCAATCCGACGTTATGGCCGATGGCGTAGCTCATGAAGGAAATGAGCGCGACTCGAGGATACGGCACCCGCGCGCCGGCAAAGCGCACCGCGAGGGCGTCATACAGCGTCAGCGAGCCGTACCCTGCGCAGGTAAAGATTGCAGCGCGCAGGACTTTGGTGTTCGAGATTGCGTGAACATGCTCGAGAATGTCGCGCCACGGGTATATACCGAGCAAGTGATGAGCCCAGAACACCACCGCCCCAAAAAGGGCAATTCCCAAAAGGGCTGTCCAGGCCGGGACCCGGCGCGCTGAGGTCGTGTGTGCCAAGCCTGATATCGTATCAGGCCTCCATGACGGGGCTGAAAACTGCTAGGCTTTTGTATTCCGAATCGATACGAGGGGTAATTCACGCATGAGTTCCGCCAATGAAGGCCGCCAGGCGAACATGGATTCCACGCAGATTTACCGCGAGGAAACGTTTACCGATCGCAAGGTTGGCACCATCCGAAGGCTGACGCCGGTCAGCGCGGCCGGCGTGACGGATTCCTCGCGGCCGGTGCTGTTCGTGGGGCAGGCACAGGTCATGACGCCGATGGGCGCTGTTCCAATCAGTTTCGAACTCGACGTCTTGACGCTGGATGCGGCGATCGAAAAATTCGGCGCGGCCGCGGAGCAAGCGGTGCACCAGACCATGCAGGAGCTTCAAGAGATGCGTCGCGAGCAAGCATCTTCGCTGGTCATCCCCGATGCGGCAGGCGCGCGGATTCCAAATCCCAGCGATCTACTCGGTCGCGGTCGGCCGCGCCGTTAAGGCCGCGCCGCATTGTCCAGCGCGTCCCATCGCGCATAAGCGGTTTCGAGTTCCGCGCTCAATGCCTGCAGGCGCTGTAGCGCGGCGGCGGCCTGATCCTTGTCGCGCCGGAACAGCGCTGGATCGCCAACCGCCGTTTGCAGCGCCAGCTGTTCGGCTTCTAAATGCTGGATTTTCTCGGGCAACAGGGCCAGTTCGCGCCGTTCGTGGTAGGACAGCCGCTGCGCCTTTCGGGGAGGCGCGGAGGCGGCGGAAGCCTTTACGGCCGCCGGTGAGGTGTCGTCGGGTAAATCCTTGCGCTGACGCAGCCAATCGGTGTAGCCGCCGACATACTCATTGACCTGACCTGCGCCTTCGAACACCAGCGTACTGGTGACGACATTATCCAGAAACGCCCGGTCGTGACTGACGAGCAGCAGAGTGCCGGCATACTCCGCGACCATTTCCTCCAAGAGTTCCAAGGTTTCCGCGTCCAAATCATTGGTCGGCTCGTCCATTACCAGAAGATTGCTCGGGCGCGCGAACAGGCATGCCAGCAACAAGCGATTGCGCTCGCCTCCCGACAGCATGCTCACCGGCGCATTCAGGCGCTCGGGCGGAAACAAGAAATCGCGCAGGTACCCCGATACGTGCCGAATTTGACCGTCGATGACGACGCTGTCGCCGCTGCCGCCCGTCACGTTGTCCATGATGGATGCGTTGGGGTCGAGCTGCGCGCGTTGTTGGTCGAAATAGGCCGGCAGCAGGTTGGTGCCGCGTTTGATTGCCCCTGAGGTCGGTTCCAAATCGCCTACCAGAAGCTTGATCAGTGTGGATTTGCCGCAGCCATTGGGGCCAATGATGCCGATGCGATCTTGGCGCATGATGCGCGCGGAAAAATCGCTAATGATCGGCGCGGCACCGAAGCAGTGACTGACATGCTGCGCTTCGAAGACCAATTTGCCGGACGGCGACGCATCTTGTGCGCGCAGTTCCACAGCACCCGGCCGCTCACGCCGTTCGCGGCGCTGTATCCGCAATTGCTCGAGGGCGCGAACTCTGCCCTCATTGCGCGTGCGCCGAGCTTCCACGCCCTGACGGATCCACACCTCCTCCTGGGCCAGCTTCTTGTCGAATAAGGCAGCATGTTTGGCCTCCACCTCGAGCGCCGCCCGCTTTTGCACTACGTAGTCATCGTAGTTGCCCGGCCAAACGCGCAGCTGCCCGCGATCGAGTTCGACGATTTTAGTCGCCAACCGGCGCACGAAGGAGCGGTCGTGGCTGATGAAAAACAAAGCGCCGGCAAACTCGATCATCATGTTCTCGAGCCAGGTGATGGCATCGATGTCGAGGTGATTGGTCGGCTCATCCAGCAACAAGACGTCGGGAGCGGCGACCAACGCACGGCCCAACATCGCGCGCCTGCGCCAGCCACCGGACAACTCGCTCATCAGGGCGGCGCCGTCGAGTCCTAATCGCGCGACCACCTGATCGACCTGCAGCTGTGCATGCCAATCGTCTTCCGGAGCCTTCAAGTCGGTGCCGCCGAAAACCACATCCCGAACCAGTGCGTCGCTGCCGGGCGACACTTCCTGAGCCAAGCTCGCTACCCGCGCGCCCGGACGAACCCACACCTCTCCGCTGTCGGGCCGCAGCTGGCGGGTGATCAGCTGTAAAAGCGAGGATTTTCCTTCGCCGTTGCGGCCAAGCAGGCAAACCCGCTCACGCTTGCGCAATTGCATCGAGACGTTGTCCAACAAGGGTTTCAGGCCGAAACTTAAGGAGACTTTGTCGAGGCGAACGATTGGCATTTGGCGATAGTAGGTGATCTTGCGAGTCAAGGCTGTCGCAATGGCGGCGGACACTGGACAGGCAGTGATTTTGTTAACAAAATGAATCGAGTGAATGTCCTGAGCGAAGCTTTGGATGGTTTGGGCCGCTGGTATGCGGCCATACCGCCGTTTTTGATCGTCAGCTTCCTGGCCGCGATGCTGCTGGCCACCAGCGGAGGCCAGGCGCGCCTGCAGCAAGCCAGTGAACGGCTGCAAAAGGCCGCCGCGCGCGAGCATAGCATCGACGAGCTGCAGACTTCGCTCGCACAATCCGTCGCGGCGGCGCGCGGTTTCCTGCTGACGGGCGATAGGAAATATGTCGAGGGCTACAATAAGGCGGTCGCCGAGGTCGAACCGAAGTTGGAAAAGTTGCGCACGACCTACGCGGCAGCCGACGCAAGCCTCGCCAGCGTGCAGGATTTACAGGTCTTGGTCGGCAAGAGGCTTGCGGATCTCTCGATGATTCTCGCAATTCAGCAGAAGGAGGGAACACCGGCTGCGGTTGCGCTGGCAAAAACCAGCGTGGGTTGGGACGCCGGCGAGGCCATCGTCGATATTCTGGATCAGCTGCGCAATCGTGAGGCGGTCGAACACAACGCCGCAGCCGCGCATTGGTCCGCGTCGTTGGTGTTGAGCCGGTGGATCACGCTCGCCGGCACAATCTTCTATACGCTGCTGGTGGGGGTCATTTCGCGGCTGGTGTACTTGGACATGCGGCGGCGTACCCTGCTCACTGCGGAATTGCGCGATCAGAAACTGCGGCTCGAGCAAGAGGTCGAGGAACGGACCCGCGAGCTGGTCGAGCTTTCGACCCATTTGCAAAACGTGGCAGAGCGCGAGAAGGCCAGCCTGGCGCGCGAATTGCACGATGAACTCGGCGGCTTGCTGGTTGGCGCGCGCATGGAAATATCCTGGGTCGAGCAACATCTTGCCGAGAACGATCCGGAAATGAGGCAACGACTGAACCGGGTGATGAAGAACCTGGCGGCCGGCGTCGATTTGAAGCGCCGCATCATCGAGGAGTTGCGCCCGACGCTGCTGGATAATGTTGGATTGTTCGCCGCGTTGCGCTGGCTGTTGAAGGAGACCTGCACCAGCGCCGGCCTCAAATGCGTCGAGTCATTTCCGAACGAAGAACCGCGGTTCAAGTCCGAGGCATCGATCGCGTTGTTTCGCATTGCGCAAGCGGCCTTCAGCAACATTCTGAAGCACTCCGCGGCAAAGAGCGTGGATATCGGCTTGGACATGGATGATGAAACCCTGCTCATGCGCATCGCAGATGACGGAACGGGAATTCCGGCGGGTCGTTTCAACGCCATCGCTTCGCACGGTTTGGCATCGATGCGTCATCGCGTCCGGGCGCTCGGCGGGCGATTGGACGTGAGGAGCCCGTCGTCCGGCGGCACCATGCTGGTCGTGCAAATTCCCATCGCAAACGCGGTGCTGCAGGTCAGCGAACCGGCAGCCACCTAAGGATGCTCGGTGCCTGCCCGGAAGCGCCGAATAGCGGCGCCGCCGGCCTAGATGCGGATGGCGCCGGCCGAAATCGCCGCGAACAATGCTGCGTCGAGGGGTAAATAGCGCTGCGCTCGCGGATCGTCGAAATACAGCGGTCCATGGATGCGGGCCGGATCAAATCCCGCCTGCACCAGCTCCTGCTTGCGGGGCTTGAAGGTACCGGTTGCCTCGAGCGAGGTCAGAATCCGCAAAAACACCGGCCGCGCGTACGGGGGCAGGCGCTGCGCGAGATCCGCGCGAAACGCCGCAAGATCAAACTCGGCACTCACCACCAGCGCAGCAGTGCCCGCGCGGCCATCGGCTCCGGGCACCATGACGCCATACACCACTCCATCGAGCACTCCGCGGCTTGCGGTGAGCGCGGTCAGCACTTCGGCAGTCGAGACGTTTTCGCCTTTCCAGCGATACGTTTCTCCAACCCGATCGACGAAGTAGAAAAAACCGCGCTCGTCGCGCCGCATCAGGTCGCCGGTGCGGTACCACAAATCACCCTGCTTGAAGACATTGCGCAGCACCTTGCGCGCCGAGGCTTCCCGGTCCGCATAGCCTTCGAATCGGCCCGCGCGCTGGCCCTCGCCCTCGGGAATGAGACCGACCGCTTCACCGATTTCATTCACCGCGCACGCCTCGCAGTATCCTGCCGCGTCGCGCCGCGGTTCTGCGGTGTCGATGTCGAATCGCAACAGCGCCACCGGCAATCGATTTGCCAAAAATGGCGGTATGCGGCCGATGGCGCCCGCTTGACCCTCGCAGTTGTACAGCGAAAAGTTGCCTTCCGTGGACGCATAGTATTCGAGAATTCGCGGGATTCGGAACCGGTTCTTGAACGGCTCCCAGACCTCCGGCCGCAAGCCATTGCCGCAGGCCAATCGCAATGAGTGCTCGGTTTCTATTTCCTGGCGAGGCGTGTTGACCAGGTAACGGCATAGCTCGCCGATGTACTGGAACAAGGTGCAGCGTTCATCGCGCACGTCGCGCCAGAAGTCCGACGCGGAAAAGCGCGGGCGAATCACCACGGCGCCGCCGCTGACCAGGGTCGCAAAAGTTGCGACCACACCGCCGACGCTGTGATAAAGCGGTAAACAATTGAACATCCGATCCTGCGGCTGCGTATCCATCATGCCGGCGAACCAATGGCTCCACTGCATCAGCCGGTAATGACTGACCTTGGCCGCTTTCGGCAAGCCCGTGGTACCCGAGGTATAAATGTACAGTGCGGTGGCGTCGATGGATGGCGGCACACGCTCCGCGGGAAGCAATGCTTCTCCCGACAGCATCGCGAGCTCGAGTTCGAGGGGAGGGAAATTCTGCGCGCTCGATCCATGCACTCGACAGGGCAGATCCGCGGCCAGGTGTGCGCGGATTGCGGCGACCCGCGCCGCGAGATCGGCGCCGACGATCAGTACCTTGGGACGCGCGACGTTGATGGAATGCGCGAGCACTTCGCCCGCAAGTTGCGAATTGATCAGCGCAACCACGAGGCCGATGTGCGTCAGACCCAACCAGATGGCCAGGTACTCGGCGCAATTCGGCATCAGCAGCGCGACGGCATCGCCGCTTACAAGACCTTGCGCAAGTCCCCAGCGGGCGTACTGGTTGCAGCGAAATCGCAAGTCGCGATAACTCATGGAAGCTTCGCTGGAAATCAACGCAGGCGCGGCGCCGAATTCGCCGCCCAGCCGTTCGATCAGCGCCGGCAGAGTAACCCCCTGATCGCCGATGTGCGCCGTTTTCCCCAGCGCCCTTAACCAGGCTGCACGAGCGAATTTCGAATCAGTCTCACCGAACGCCACGGAGTCAATTTACCCTTGGTCTAGGAACTGCGAACCATACCACGACTACCCGCATCGTTCGCGATACACTGCAGCGACCACAGCTACGAAAATTTGCAGCAATGAAGCGGGAAACAATCGCAATCCATGGCGGCTTCGACTCGGACCCCACGACCAAGTCGGTCGCCGTGCCAATCTACCAAACGGCCGCGTACTCCTTCGACAGCGCCGAGCACGGTGCTGCATTGTTCAACCTCGAGGTACCAGGATACCGGTACACGCGGATCAGCAACCCAACCACCGATGTACTGGAACAGCGGGTCACCGAGCTCGAAGGGGGGGTCGGCGCACTGAGCGTGAGCTCGGGACAAACGGCGCTGTACTACGCCGCGTTGAACGCTTTGGAAATGGGCCGCAACATCGTATCCGTGCCGCAGCTCTACGGCACCACCTACACGTTGTTCGCGCACGTTCTGCCGAATATGGGCATTGAAGTCCGCTTCGCAAAATCCGACCGCGCGGCCGATATTGAAGCGCTGATCGACGACAATACTCGTGCGCTATTCTGCGAAACCGTCGGCAATCCGGCCGGCAACGTGTGCGACCTGGAGGCGCTTGCGCAACTGGCGCATCGCCATCACATGCCGCTGATCGTGGACAACACCGTCGCGACTCCGATCTTGGTGCGACCGGTCGACCATGGTGCGGACATCGTAATTCACTCATTGACGAAATTCATGGGCGGTCATGGCACGACGCTCGGCGGTATCATCGTCGACTGCGGCCGCTTTCCATGGAAAACCTATGCGGCTCGCTACCCCATGTTCACGCAGCCGGACAAGTCGTACCACGGCTTGGTGTACACGGAGCACTACGGCGCCGGCGCCTTCATCGGCCGCTGCCGCTGCGTGTATCAGCGCACCATGGGCGCGGTGCTCTCGCCGTTAAGCGCATTCCTATTGCTGCAAGGCATAGAAACGGTGGCGCTGCGCATCGATCGCCATGTCGAAAACGCGCGCAAGGTGGCCGAATTCCTGCGCGCCGACGCCCGCGTCGAGTCCGTGAATTTCGCCGGGTTCGCCGACAATCCCTACCATGCGTTGGTGCACAAATATCTCGGCGGCAGGGCGTGTTCGCTGATGACTTTCGAGATTCGCGGCGGCTTGCCGGCCGGCATGCGTTTCTACAACGCGCTCAAACTGTTCAAGCGTTTGGTGAACTTGGGCGACGCGAAATCGCTGGCGTGCCATCCGGCATCGACGACGCATCGGCAGATGTCGCCGCAGGAGCAGCTCGCCGCCGGCGTGACGCCCGGCAGTATCCGCTTGAGCGTGGGCATTGAACACATCGATGACATACTCGCCGATTTGGATCAGGCGCTCGGCGCAGCGGCTTGAATCAGAAGTCCTTGCCGGAAGCCATTCCGGCGTTATTTCCGAACGCTTCGGACCGCGAGCGAATCGGCAGCTGGCTGACGCTCGAGTTGGAAGAGGCGCTGAGGCGCATTCAAGCCGGCCCTGTGGCGCCGACGGTCGATCTTAAAAAATTCCGCACCGAGCTGGAGCGCTTCGACTTCATTACGCCGCAGCCGCTCGAGGATGCATTGCGCTGGACCATCGAGCGCATGGAACATGGCATCGTGCAAATGGCGAATCCGCGCTATTTCGGCCTGTTCAATCCCGGTGCGAATTTTCCCGCGCAATGCGCCGATCGAATCGCGGGATTGTTCAATCCGCAGCTCGCAAGCTCGGCTTCCTCTCCGGTGCCGGTGGCCTTGGAAAGTCATGTCATTCGAGCCGTCGCGCATCGCGCGGCCATGGGCGAGGAAGCCACCGGGCATTTTGCCACCGGCGGATCGGAGGCGAATTGCACGGCACTGCTCTGCGCGCTGACGGGAGCCCACGCGCGCTTCTCCGCCGACGGTGTGCGCGCGTTTGCCGGACCGGTGCGGTTCTATACGTCCCGCGACTGTCACATTGCGTGGCTGAAAATTGCGCACCAGGCGGGCGTCGGCCGCGCAGCGCTGCATCTGGTCGATACCGACGGCCTGGGCCGGATGGATCCGAACGCGCTTAAGCTGGCGATTGCCGGGGACCGCGCCGCCGGAGCCGTCCCCGTGATGATAGTTGCCACTGCGGGGACCACCGGCGGCGGCATGATCGACCCTTTGCACGCCTGCGCTGACATTGCCAAGCAGCAAAATCTTTGGTGCCACGTCGATGCCGCCTGGGGCGGCGCGGTGCTGGCGTCGAATCGACTGCGCGGACTGCTCGATGGCATCGAGCGCGCCGATTCGATCACCATCGACGCTCACAAATGGCTGGCGACCACGATGGGGTGCGCCATGTTCATCACGCGCCGCGGCGAGTTGCTGTCCGAAGCATTTCATGCCTCCACCAGCTTCATGCCGTCGAGCATCTCCGGGGTCGATCCTTATCTCAACACGGTGCAGTGGTCGCGCCGCTTTTTGGGGCTGCGTTTATTTCTCGCGCTGGCTGCCGCGGGTTGGCAGGGCCTCGGCGCGCACGTGGAGCGCGGCGTCGAGGTCATTGACCGCATCAAGGACAGCCTGCTCGCCTCGGGATGGAGCATCGCCAACGATTCCGCGCTGGCGGTTCTGGCGGCGGTTCCGCCGGCCGAATTAGGCGATGTTCGAGCTCTGGTGCGGCGGGTGGTGACCTCCGGCCGCGCCTGGGTCGCGCCCACCACATTCGAAGGCCGCGACGTGGTGCGTATTTGCGCGACGAATGGGGAGACGACGATGCAAGACGTGATCGCGCTCATCAACGCGCTCAACGAGCGTCCTTGAACCCGTTGCAACCGTTGAGCGTCATCAAAACTGCTGAGCGTGCTTAAGCCTGCTGCGCCAATGTGCGCACGATCAGGTCCCTCACTGAGGACAGCGAGTGAAAATTCTCCGGCGTGATATCCGATTGTGCAATGGCTAGATTGAATTCCAATTCGACCGCCAGCATGAGATTCACCATTTTCAACGAGCTAATGCCAAGATCGCTGAGCTGAGCGTCCAGCGGAACCGGCTCGGGCATGGGGCTGCCCGCCCCTAGAACCTGCCTTACAAGCTCGATCAGCTGCTCGCCCACCCCCTCCTGCGTCTGCGGATCCACTCGATGCTTCTCCCGAAGAAAACGGGGCCGATCATGACTCGTGGCGCAGGATACGGAATACGTTGGAAATTTTACATATCTTTTTGAGAAATTGAGCCCGGCGTCACTAAGTAATAGGATATTCCCAACCCCGTCATTGTCCCTGCGCGGCACTGCCAGCATAATCGCGCCATGACAACCGACACCCATCGAGCAACCGGCACTCACAAGGTCAGCAAGTTGCGCCAAAGCGATCTGATCGCGCGGGCGCGCGCCGCAGCCGACGTGGCCCGTGCCAATACGACAGCAGTCGACGCGGAGGCTCGCTTCCCCGGCGAGGCCTTCGCTGAACTTCGTAAGCAGCGGCTGCTCGGCACCCAGGTTCCGCAAGCTCTCGGCGGCGAAAGCGCCACCATCGCGGAAATCGCCGATATTTGCTACATCCTCGGCCAGGCCTGTTCGTCGACCGCGCTGATTTATGCCATGCACCAGATCAAGATCGCGTGCATCGTGCGTCACTTCAAGAACACTGCTGCGCTCGAGCGCATTCTGCGCCGCATTGCGGCCGAACAGTTGCTCATGGCCTCCTCGACCACCGAAGGCCAGGCGGGGGGCAATGTCCGCTCGAGCGAAGCCGCCGTCGAGCACAATGGCGAGCAAGTGACCCTCGAACGCAAAGCAACGGTGATCTCCTACGCGGTGGAAGCAGACGGAATCGTGACGACCGCGCGGCGCGCTGCCGATGCCGCGGGCAATGACCAAGTCTTGTTGGTATTGTTGAAGGCCGACTACACCCTGGAGCGATTGCAGGTGTGGGATACCCTCGGCATGCGCGGCACGCACAGCGAAGGATTCACGCTGCGCGCGCGCGCGGCGGCCGGCCAGCTTCTGCCGGAACCCTACGAAAGAATTCATGCGCAGACCATGGTGCCCTTCGCGCACCTGCTATGGGGTTCGGTATGGGCCGGCATCGCCGCCGCCGCGACAGGGAAGGCTCAAGCGTTCATCCGCCATGTGGTTAGACAGTCGAATGGCCAAATGCCGCCCGGGGCTGCGCACTTCACGCAAGCCGTGTCGACATTGCGCAATCTTCGCGGCGTACTGGCGGCTAGTCTGCGCAGCTACGAAGCCATCATGTCGGACGAAAAAGCCATCTCGTCGATGGAATTCCAGGCAATGATCACTTTGACAAAGGTGCAGGTGTCGGAGCTTGCCGTGACCACCGTGTTGAGTTCGCTGCGCGCCTGCGGCCTGTCGGGGTATCGCAATGACACTGAATTTACCATCGGCCGCCTGCTGCGCGATGTGCTCTCGGCGCCGATCATGATCAGCAACGACCGCATCCTGTCGAATCTTGCGACGACATCGTTGATGACGCCCCTACCCGCTTCGATCAGCGGTTGATCCGCGTGTCAGCCGACGGCGCCTCGCAGTACCCGCTCGCGCACCTCGCCGATGAGCTGTTTCGCTCCATGGGCGTCGATGGGGTATACGCGCGCACGGCTTTGTATGTAGATCTGGTCGAGCGCCTCGAACAATACATCACGCGGCAGCGCGGCGCAGACGCGGAAATCATGCGCTTTCCGCCGGTGATGAGCCGCACACAGCTGGAGAAGTCCGGCTATCTTAAGAGCTTCCCGAATCTGCTGGGCTGCGTCTGCGCTTTGCACGGCTCGGAAGCCTCGATCCGATCGGCCGTCGAGCGCTACGACAACGGCGGCGATTGGACCACCTCGCTGACATCCTCGGATCTGGTGCTGTCTCCGGCCGCTTGTTATCCCGTGTATCCGATGGCGGCGGCGCGCGGCAAGCTGCCGCCCGGCGGATTGCATTTCGATATCGAGGCAGATGTGTTCAGGCATGAGCCTTCCTTGAGTCTCGACCGGCTGCAGTCGTTTCGCATGCGGGAATTCGTCAGGATCGGTTCGCCGGATGAGATCGTGGAATTCCGCGAGAAATGGATGGCCAAAGCCCCGCTGCTGGCCGCCGAGCTCGCGCTGCCTCATTCCATGGATGTCGCCAACGATCCGTTTTTTGGCAGGGTGGGCCAGGTCATGGCCGTGAGCCAGCGGCAACAAGCGCTGAAATTCGAGCTGTTGATACCTTATTATTCGGGCGCATCGCCCACCGCCTGCATGAGCTTCAACTATCACCGCGAGCATTTCGGCCAGGTTTGGGGCATCCGCGACGATCAGGGCGAATTGGCGCATACCAGCTGTGTCGCCTTCGGAATCGATCGCTTGGCGGTAGCGTTGTTCGCGAATCACGGTACCGAACTTCGCAAGTGGCCGGCAACGGTCCGGCAGGCGTTGGCCATTTAGCAATATTTGGGCGAGATGCCGCTCGAACCAAACGTCAAACGCTTCCTGGATTTACTGGCGGCGGGCAATCCACCGGACGCCCGCAGCATCAGCGTCGAGGAACGGCGCAGGGGCTTGGCCGCGCTCATGAAATTGGCAGGGCCGCAAGTGGCGGTGGGTCGCGTGGAGGATCGAACCCTCCCCGGACCGGGCGGAGCGTTGCCGGTGCGGATTTACTCGCCGGTGAATGCCGCCGAAATGCTGCCGGCGCTCATTTATTTTCATGGCGGCGGCTTGGTCGCCGGCAGTATCGCCACGCACGACTCGATCTCGCGCGCCCTGACGAATTCCGGCGCCGTCCGCGTCGTAGCAGTCGAATACCGACTGGCCCCCGAGCATCGGTTTCCCGCCGCGCTGCAAGACGCGATGGCCGCGGTCCAGTATGTGAGTGCGCGCGCCGCAGAATTCGGCATCGACGCCTCGCGCTTAGGTGTCTGCGGGGACTCGGCCGGCGGCACGCTGGCAGCTGCAACTTGCCAGGCGCAGGCTCGGGCGGGCACACCGCCACTGGCGCTGCAATTGCTGATCTGCCCGATTCTCGACTACAGCCGCGGGACGCCGTCAAGACGCGACCTGGCGAGCGGCTATTTAATCGATGAGGCCACGCTCGATCACGACCTGATGCATTACCTGCCGGCGGGTACGGACTTGAGCGATCCGCTGATTTCGCCCCTGCTCGCCGATGAGGTGGGGGGGATGCCGCGCACCATTATTCACACCGCCGAATTCGATCCCTTGTGCGATGAAGGGCGCTATTATTTTGAGCGCCTGACGCGCGCGCGCATCGAAGTGTCCTACACTTGCCATCCGGGTATGATTCATCTCTTCTATGGCTTGGGGGCCGTCATTCCATATGCGCGCACGGCATTCGAGCAGATCGGCAGCCAAATTCGCGCTGCGCTGGCCTGACCGCGGGAGAAGCTGAAGTGGCGGAGCGCATCGTTGCGCAGCGAATGATCCAACAACTGCACGCAGCGCGCGTCCGCGGCGATCTTGCGGGTATGTGCGGCGTATTCGCCGCCGACGGAAAATTTGAAATCCTCGGGGCAAGCGCCGATAAATCGATTGCCATTCGAGCCAAGGATCTGGCCGAGTTTCGGCCCTGGCTCGCGATGATGGTCAAGGTCTTTCGCATCAGCAACTATCAGCTGCTGTCTCTCACCGTCGAATGGCCGCGAGCAGCCGCGCATTGGCGCGCGGACATCTACTCCAAAGTCACCGGGGTCACGATCCCGACCGAACTCGTCGATGTCGTTGCCTGCAACGAGGAGCACATCGTGACCTACACCGAATTCTTTGCACCGCGCTGAACCTGAACCGCGATGGCTGCCCATCGCACGCGAGTTGCGGGCCATCGCGCAGGTGGGTTTGGCATTTTCCGCGGCTGGCTTCGACCGTCAACGCTACGAACGAATACGCGAATTGGCCGCGCTGATGCTGGCGCAGGGCTCGGCCGCGGAGTACGAATCGGTCATCGAGCTGCTGCGGCAAGAAAAAGGCTACGCGACGCCGAAAATCGATGTTCGGGGCGCCGCCTTCGTCGACGGCCGCGTGCTGCTGGTGCGCGAGATCAGCGACGGCAAATGGACGCTGCCCGGGGGATGGGCGGACGTCAATCAATCGGCCGCCGAGTCCGTGGTGCGGGAAATCGCCGAAGAATCCGGATTTACAGCCCAGGCGCGCAAGCTGGCGGCCGTTTACGATTACCAAAAGAGCGGCCATCCGCCGCGCCATATCGACTCCATCTACAAGATGTTTTTCATCTGCGAGATCTGCGGAGGCGCCGCGCGCGCCAGCGACGAGACCAGTGAAGTGGCTTTTTTCGCGCGCGACGATTTGCCGCCGCTGTCGCTGGGACGAACCACTTTGGCGCAGATCGGGCGCATGTTCCAGCACCACGAGCGCCCGGACCTCGCAACCGACTTCGATTGAGCGGTCGATCGCCTGGGCAAGCGGTCGATCGCTTCGGCAGCCTTTGACCTACGTGTAGGTCGTCAGCGTTAAATCGGGATTCGTATCCAGATGCGGCAGCCCGTTGAAGCTGACGAGGTGGTGGCGCCGGGGCGTCGAGGCGAACTCGGTGAGGGAACTGTTTCGAATACGCAGGTTCAGCTCCACGGCGGCCGCGGGAGGTGCCTGCATCGCAGCGGCGACCATGGCTGCGATGGGACCCCCGGAACTGACCACGAGCACGTTGCCGTCCGGGAAGCGCTCACGCGCCTCGACGAGCGCCGCCACAGCGCCTTCCTGGAATGCCTTGAAGTCCGCCATACCTTCAGGCTGCGTGCGATCCTCTGCCCAGGCCAGCAGCGCTTGGCGTAGCAGCCGGAAATGATCGCGTACCACCACAGGATCGCGCTGCGCGGCCGCCGCTGCGGGAGCGGGAAATTCACCGGTGAGCGCCGTGAGGATGGCCTCGGGCTTGTATTCATCCAGGCCGGGAAGGCGCTCCTGGCGAGCGTTCTGCCCAAGCTCGGGGTGGGCTTCGAAAATTCCTTGCGCGGTCTCGGTCTGGCGCTGCAGGGTGCCGGTGAATACCGCGTCGAAGCGAATACTGCGCAAAGCGAAATACGCCCCCAACAGGCGCGACTGCATAAAGCCCGTCTCGGTCAGGCGATCATAGTGATCAGTGCCGAAAGCCGCCTGACCATGGCGCACGACATAAATGGCGCCCATGTCCTAGGCTTTAGTGGTGATCGAGGCAGCAGTCATTGTCCGCGCACTTTAGCATCCGCGGCATTGCTGCTCCATGGCAAGTCCATCGTGACGCTGAGTCCTCCGCCTTCACGATTCGCCAATTGAATGCGCCCGCCGTGCGCTTCGGCAATCTCGCGCACCAGCGCCAGCCCTAAACCGGTGCCGCTGCGCTTGGTCGAGTAGAAAGGCAACAACGCCTGCGCCAGCACCGTCTGAGTCATGCCGGAGCCCCGATCGCGCACCTCGATGCGCTGATCACCGCCGGCGCAGGTGATCGACAGCTCGACTTCGGGGGCACCACCACCGGCCTCGTGGGCATTTTTCAGCAGATTGATCAGCGCCTGTTCGACTTGCACACGATCAAACCAGCCCGGCAGCGCAGGCAGCGGCTGGGTAT
>Ga0210394_10002354_pt1 | contig 26096 bp, 20 predicted proteins | sample IncBWC12MmetaG_FD_160121 | JGI IMG/M metagenome (GOLD analysis project Ga0210394, IMG submission 160121) | Forest soil microbial communities from Barre Woods Harvard Forest LTER site, Petersham, Massachusetts, United States - Inc-BW-C-12-M | ecosystem: Environmental > Terrestrial > Soil >...
CTGACCGACTATTACTCGCGGCCGTTCGTCGCCCGCTTTCTTCACCTCAATCCGCGCCATCACAGCCTCGCCTTCATCCAGACCGGCAAGAACGCGGTCCATCACATCATGATGGAGCTGTTCAGCTTCGACGATGTCGGGCAGGGCTACGATATCGCGCTCGGCGAAGAAGGGCGCGTCGCGACGACACTCGGCCGTCACACCAGCGATTTCATCACCTCGTTCTATAGCTGGACGCCGTCCGCCTTCATGGTCGAGTACGGCTGGGGCGCGCGCTCGATCGACGTCGACACCTGGCAGGCTTACGAGCGCAAGGAAGGCCCGAGCATGTGGGGTCATGACCGCGTCTGGCTGTCGAAGGAGGACAGCGCCAAAGCCCGCGCGTTGCGGCTCAAGAACGCCGCCGACGGCTACCGCCGGCCGGTGCAGGTAATGGACGGCAACTATGAAGTCATGTCCGGCGTTTGCCCGTGGTGGGACAGCGTGAAGTCGCGCTCCGCCGCGCAATAATCTCTTTAATTCCGGGTCAGAGCATGGACGCGCACGCTACCGCGAGTAACGTCCACACCCGCAAGATCGCCGAATTTGTTTCGAGCCTGACTTACGAGCAAATCCCGACGGAAGTCCGCGAGCGGATAAAGCTACTTATTCTCGATTCACTCGGCTGCGCTATCTACGGCGCTAATTTGGAATGGTGCCGGATCCTGCGCGAGACGCTTGATGCGGTCGATGCAACGCGCACGACCTCGATCTGGGGGACGAACCGGAAATTGTCCTCGCCGCATGCGGCTTTGGTCAACGGCACACAGGTGCAGAGTTTCGAGCTTGACGACGTGCACCGTACTGCCGTCCTTCATGTCGGCGCGGTTACGCTGCCGCCGCTGATCGCGGTGACGGAGAGCCATGCAAAACTTTCCGGCCGCGATTTACTCACCGCCGCCGTCGCCGGCTATGAGATCGGCCCGCGGGTCGGCTTGTGCATGGGCCAGGAGCATATCGGTCAGGGCTGGCATTCCGGCGCTACGGTCGGCGTATTCTCGGCCGTTTCCGGCGCGGCGCGCGCACTCAAGCTCTCCGCCGACGCGACCGTGCACGCGCTCGGCATCGCCGGCACGCAATCGTCCGGACTGATGGCGGCGCAATTTGGCGCCATGGTCAAGCGCATGCATGCCGGGCGCGCCGCGCAAAGCGGGCTCTATGCGGCGCTGCTGGCTGCCCAAGGCTTCACCGGCATCGTCGATGTCTTCGAGGCGCCGTATGGCGGCTTTTGCACGACGTTTTCGCGCTCGCAAGACCGTTTCAATCTCGCGGCCTTGAGCGCCGGACTCGGCGAGCGCTTCGAGACGATGCGGATTTCACTCAAATTCTATTCCTGCGTCGGCAGCAATCACACCGCGCTCGATGCGCTGGCCGATATCCGCAAGCGCCACCCTTTCACGCCCGACGATATCGAGAGCATCGTCGTGCACGCATCGCAGGTCACGGTCGATCATGCCGGCTGGCCGTACAAACCCGAAGGCCTGACCGGCGCGCAGCTCAATCTCGCGTTCTGCGTCGCCACGTTGCTCATCGAGGGCGATGTGTTCGTCGATGAATTCACGCCGGACTGCGTCGGCGATCCCGCGCGGATCGCGCTGTCACGCCGGGTAAAAGTCGTCCACGATCCGGCGATCACCGCGCTCGGCGCTGCGCACCGCCACAAGGTGCGTGTCGAGGTGCATTTCCGCGACGGCTCCATCGAACGCGAAACCCGCGAAGCGCCGCGCGGCAGCGAGCATTCGTTTGCCGGCACGGACGATATTGTCGGGAAATTCCGCAAGCTGACGCGCGGCGTCATGGCAGCTACGCAGCAGCACGCGCTCGTCGACGCGGTGATGCGGCTCGACGAGTTGCCGGACAGCCATACATTTACCGATCTGCTGCGCCTGTCCTAATTCCCACGCCGCATTTCACATTCGCTCAATCCGGGCTACATTGCAGGCATGGAATTCGGCGTCTTCGATCATCTCGACCGCAGCGGGCCGTCGCTTGCGGACTATTACGAAGATCGCCTCAAGATCGTCGAAGCCTACGACCGCGCGGGCTTCTATGCTTATCACTTGGCCGAGCACCACGCGACGCCGCTCGGCATGGCGCCGTCGCCGAACGTTTTCCTCGCCGCAGTGGCGCAGCGCACGCGCCGGCTGCGCTTCGGGCCGATGGTTTTCGTGGTGCCGCTCTATCACCCGCTGCGGCTGATCGAGGAAATCTGCATGCTCGACCAGATGAGCGGCGGGCGCCTCGAGATCGGTTTCGGCCGCGGCGCCTCGCTGATCGAGCTTGCGATCTACGGCGAAGACCCCGACGCGGCGCAGGATATCTATACGGAAAGCCTTGAGCTGATCCTCAAGGGGTTGACGGAGAAGCGACTCGATTTCCACGGCAAGCGTTTCTCGTTCGACGCGGTGCCGATGGAGCTCGAGCCGTTGCAGAAGCCGCATCCGCCGATCTGGTACGGCGTCCACGCACCGGACAGTGCGGAGCGCGCGGCGAAGCGCAACCTCCACGTCGTCAGCCTCGATCCGCCAGCCGACACGCGGCTTGCAATTGAGCGTTACCGCGCCACTTGGCGGCCGCCGCATCAGGGCGCCGCGCTGCCCAAGCTCGGGCTCGGCCGCTTCATCGTTGTCGGCGATAGCGATGCCGAGGCGTTGGCTCTGGCGCGCCGCGCCTATCCGATCTGGCACCGGAGTTTCACCTATCTGTTTCGTCTGCTCGGACGACCGCAAAACCATCCGCGACCGGCGGATTTCGACGCGCTTATGCAACGCGGGCAGGGCATTGCCGGCTCGCCGGCGACGGTAACGGAGTTTCTCGCTTCGCAGCTTGCCGAGACGCAATGCAATTACGTCGTCGGCCAATTCGCGTTCGGCGATCTGGTCGGCGAGGAGTGCCTGCGCTCGATCGATCTATTCGTGCGCGACGTCATGCCGGCGTTGCAGGCAAAAAGCGGGGAAGAGACCGCGGCTTTGTCAGTGGCGCGATAATCATCTGTCGCGCGATGCTTTCAGATGTTGCACCACTTTGGCGCGCAGCGCGGCTTGCTCTTCGGCGCTCCATTTACAAAAGCCCTCGCCGGATTTGAATCCGAGTTTGCCGTCCGCCACCAGCCCTTGCAGATAGGGCGACGGACCCGGGCGGCTATCGATCGCCGGCAGCACCGTGTTGTGGATCGCGAGCGTAAGATCGGTTCCGACGAGATCGGCGTTTTCGAGCGGGCCGAGCACCGCGAGCCTTCGCCCGAACGACGCCTTGATGACGGCATCGACCGTCGCCGCATCGCAGATGCCGTTTTCAACCAGCGAGATCGCTTCGCGCCACAGCGCGTGCTGCAGCCGATTGCCGATGAAGCCCGGCACGTCTTTCTTGACGTGCGCCGGCTTCTTACCGGCCATCCGATGCAGGTTCATGGTCCACGCGATCAACTCCGGCTCGGTCCATTGCGTCTCGATGACTTCGACCAGCGGCACGAGGAACGGCGGGTTCCACCAATGGGTCCCGAGCGCGCGCTCGCGCTTGTTCAAGCCCGCCATGATCGAGGTGATCGGAATCACCGAAGTATTGCTGGCAAGGATCGTATCGGGTCGCACGTGCCGCTCGATCTGCGCGAATAATTTCTGCTTCAGCGGCAAATCTTCCAACACCGCCTCGACGACGTAATCGGCCTCGCGCACTGCCTCGGCGAGGTCGACGCACGGCCGCACGCGCGCGATCGCCAATGGATCGTCGCCGAGGTCGCGCAAGTTGGCGGAAATACGCGATGTCACCGTATCGAGATTTTTCATCACCGTATCGGTGATGGTCACCTCATGACCGGCGAGCGCGAAAACCTGCGCGATGCCGTGCCCCATCAAGCCGGCGCCGACGACGGCGATGCGCGCCTGCGCCACGTCCCTTGTCATCGTCTAACCCGCCGTATAGCCGCCGTCGGCGTAGAGGATATGTCCGGTATAGAAGTCGGACGCCTTCGAGGCGAGGAACAGGAGCGGACCGGCAAGGTCCTCCGGCTCGCCGAGCCGGCCCTTCGGCACGCGCGTGAGAAAGCCCGCGCGCACTGTCTTGCCTCGTTCATCATCGGCGAACATCCATTCGGTCAGCGGCGAGCGGAATACGGTCGGGCCGAGCGCGTTGACGGTGATGCCGCTGGCGCCCAGTTCGCAGCCGAGCGCTTTGGTGATGCCGTCGACCGCCGATTTCGACGCGCAATAAGCGGTGTAACCGGCGGGATGGCCGAGCAGGCCGCGCGCCGAGGACATTAAAATGATCTTGCCGCCACGGTCCTGTTTGATCATCTGCCGCGCCGCTGCGCGCGCCATCAGCCAGGATTGCGTCACATTGGCGTCCATCACGTCGAGAAAATCTTCGGCCTTCTGATCGACGATCTTCGACACCTTGTTCTGGCCCGACGCCACGACCAGGATGTCGAGGCCGCCGAATTTTTCGACCGCGGTGGCGACGATGGCATCGCAATTCGCCTCGGAACTCGGGCGCTTGGCCAGCACTTCGGTCTTGCCGCCGAGCTTGCCGCATTCCGCGGCGATCTTATTTAGTCCCGCCGCATTGTTCGCAGTGAGGACGACGCTGGCGCCGGCCGCGGCCAAGGTCTTCGCCGCGACCGCGCCGAACGCGCCGGTGGCGCCGGTCACGATCGCCGTCTTGCCTTTGACGTCGAACAACGACAGCGGATTTTTCAGGAAGTCTTCGGACATGGACGCGTCCTCACATTTGCATCTATTGCTTCGTCATACCCGGCACTTGGGTCTCGCCTCCGGCGAGCCCAACTGTAGACTCTCGTGCCGGGCATCCACGTCTTCGGCCTAGGCAAAAGACGTAGATGGCCGGGTCAAGCCCGGCCATGACGGCTGCGGCGTCACTTCACCGGCGCGACCGCGACCGCGATGGTGCAGACCTCATTGCTACGATTGACGATCTCGCGGCTTTCATTGGGGCCGATGTAACAGCTGTCGCCTTGACGGATCACCGTCTCCTTGCCGCCGACGATCACCGTAAGCTCGCCCGCGAGCACATAGTAGATCTTCTCTGGCGGCGAGGCGTCGGGGCCGGCGCCGCCGCCCGGCAGGAAGTGCGAGATGCCGAACACCAGCGTCTGCGAGCCGCCCATTTCCGCGCCGAACACGCGGAACGATTTATAGCCGCGATGGTTCGGCGCTTCGTAGGGTTTCGCTTCCGAAAATTTCCGCACGATCATGCGAACTTCTCCCCCTTTTCGATCCGATAGGCGCCCTTCGGATCGGCGATCGCCACCAGGCGAATGATGCAGCCGTCGCCGCGGTCCCAGTTCCACGGGAAGAATGCGAAGGTGCAGCGCCGGCCGGTGACTTTGTCGATATCGCCGCCGACGTTCTCGATGCCGAGAATGCCGGCTTTGAACAGGATGCGGTGCACCGGCTCCCAATCGGGAAAATCTTGCTTCCAGTCGCGGCCGCCCGACCATTCTTTGTACTCCGCGGCGAGATGCGGATGCAGCGGACCATTGCGTTGCGGCCCGATGGCGGTCGCCAAGGGATGATCGTTGGCCTGGGTGTCGTGGCCGACGACTTTGACCTCTTTCTCGACGAACCATTTGCCGGCCGACGACACGAAGCCCGGCGAATAGCAGAAATAGTCTTCGCTATCCTCGTACTTCTCGTGCCAGCCGGTATTGATGATGACGACGTCGCGCGGCCGCACGATCTTGCCGGCCGCTTTTTCGAGATCGTCGTAGGTGATCGGCTCCCATTTCTTCTTCGGCAGCGCGACCACGATGCCGGAACCGAAGAAATGCGGCAGCGGCACCTCGTCGATGAACGGCGTGCCCTGCACGACATGCGCCGGCGCATCGATATGGGTGGTGTTGTGCATCGAGGTCGTGATGCGCTGCGACAGCACGCCAGATTTGGCCATGTAATGGATGCGTTCGATCTTGACGTCTTCGAAATAGGGCCAATTGGGCGACTGATAGCCGAACCGATGGGACAGGTTGAAGAACTCCAGACCCATCGCATTGTTGAGGTTTTCCTCAAACGTCACCCCGCGTATTTTCTGCGTCACGGGCGCTCCTCCACTCAAGCTTAAGCTACTGTTGTACGGTCCGCTGTTTCTAGCGAATATCGGTTATAAGGTACAGAGAGCCGCGCAGGCTCGGTAGTTCGAGGGAGGCATGGTCAAAAAAATCGCGCTGGAGGAGCATTTCCTGTCTCCGGGTTTCGACGACTACTGGAGACCCACCGTCGCCACCGTCGATCCGAAGTTCGCAAGGACGCTTCTGGCGCGGCTCACGGATTTCGGCGAAATGCGGCTGCAAGCCATGGATCAGGCCGGGATCGCGCGCTCGGTGCTGTCGATCGCCGGTCCGGGCGTGCAGTGCGAACGCGATGCCGCGACTGCGCTCCGCCGCGCCCGTGAATCCAATGATTTCCTGGCGCGCGAGGTGCAAAAGCGCCGCGACCGTTATTCCGGCTTTGCGCATCTGCCGATGCAGGATCCGCGCGGCGCCGCCGACGAGTTGGAACGTTGCATGCGCGACCTCGGATTCGCCGGCGCCATGATCAACGGTCACACCAACGGCCAGTATCTCGACCATCCGACGCTGCATTCGTTCTGGGAGCGGGCGGAATCGCTCGGCGCGCCGATCTACATTCATCCCACCGATCCGGTCAGCCTCGCTCCCGTGCTTGAGGGCTACAACGGCCTGCGCCGCGCCACCTGGGAATGGGGTTTCGAGACCGGCTCGCATGCCTTGCGGTTGGTATTCGGCGGGCTATTTGATCGCGTCCCCGGCGCCAAGGTGATGCTCGGCCATCTCGGCGAGACGCTGCCGTATCTGCTGTGGCGTTTCGACAGCCGCGCCAAACTTTACAATGTGAAACTTGCCAGGCAACCGTCCGACTATATCAAGAAAAATTTCAGGGTGACGACGTCCGGCATGTGCTCTGCCGAGCCGCTCGACTGCTCCATCGCGGCGCTCGGCCACGAGTGCGTGATGTTCGCTGCCGATTATCCTTTCGAATCGGCGCACGAGGCCGGCGAGTTCCTCGATCACACGCCGCTTGCGCAAACCGTGCGCGAGGACATCGCCTATAACAATGCCGCACGTTACTTGGGCCTGCCGCAGGCATGACTAAAGCTCTCATCGTCGACGTGCACGCCGAGATGTATCGCGACCGGCTGGGCCCGGAGTTTCCCGACCTGCAATTCGCGCTTTTCCACAAAGCCGCCGAGGTAAAGGGCGATCTTTCCGATATCGACGTGATGATCATGTTCGGCATCGAAATCCAGGACTTCATGCTCAGCGGGGCTCCGCGATTGAAATGGATCCAATCGCTGGCGACCGGCGTCGATCATTTCCTGCGTTGTCCGTCGCTCCAGCCCGGCGTGCTGATCACCAGCGGGCGCGGCATTCATGGCGCGCCGTTGCGCGAACAAGTCGCCTATATGATGATGGCGGTGAGCCGCGACGCAGTGCGCCAAGTCGGGGACCAAAAAGCGCATTTCTGGGAGCGGCGGCTGTGGAGCACGCTTCACGGCAAGACCGCGACGGTTGTCGGCGTCGGCATCGTCGGCGCCGCTATCGCCGAGCTGCTCAAGGCATTCGGCATGCGCACCGTCGGTGTCACTCGCGCGCCGCGCCAGATCGCGGTATTCGACGAAATGATGCCGACCGATCGCCTGGCCGATGCCGCGCGCGATGCCGACTACCTCATCAATGTCCTGCCGGCGAGCACGGAGAATATCGCGATCTTCGACGCTAAGATTTTCTCGGCGATGAAACCGACCGCCTATTACATCAGCGCCGGCCGCGGCCAGACCGTCGATGAGACGGCGTTGCTCGCGGCGCTCCGCGAACGCCGCATTGCCGGCGCCGCTCTCGAAGTGTTCCAAACCGAGCCGCTGCCGCCCGACAGTCCGTTCTGGGACCTGCCGAACGTGTTCATCACGCCGCACATCGGCGGCTACGTCATCGAATACGAGGATTTCATCATGCCGCTCATCGTCGATAATATGCGGCTATTCCTCGCAGGGCGGCAACGTGAGATGAAGAACATAGTCGCCAGGTGAGCGCATAGCGCGCGCCCGCGGCAACCCCTTGGAAAGTTCGCGATTCCGGGGAATTATTGGCAAAATCGGCCTCGGATATGCCGAGGTCGTCTGCGGAGGACGATGCCGATGTTAGGTAAGCTGGCGCTGGCGAGACTTAAACTCCCGACCATCCTGTTCGGCGCAGCGCAGCTTCTCAAACGGGCGGCGCAACGGCATCCGGAGTTCAGCAACCGCCTCGAGGAGCACGATTTCGTCGCTCAAATCATGGCGCGCGACGAGGGCATCGGCCGCTGGTTCGAGTTCAAGAAAGGCATCGTCACCTCGGCCGCGGGCCTGCACGCCAAGCCCGACATCAAGCTGATGTTCAAGAACGCCAAGATCGGCGCCGCGCTGCTCACGCCGCCGATCAACTGGCTCGATCAGATCAATGCGCAGAAGGATTTCGTCCTTACCGTCGAGGGGCCGGACTACCTGGCCAACTGGTTCGCGCAGACGCTGATGATGAGTCAGTCCGTGGGCCTCAGATACGGCACCAAACTGCGCCGCGGCGTCACGCGCTATTGCAATATGACGAACGGCGGGCCGGTCTTCGTCTATGTCAAGAACGGCAAGATTTTGCGCATGACGCCGATCGATCTCAAAGACGAGGACGGCGCGTCGTGGACCATCGAGGCGAAAGGCCAGAAACTTACGCCGCCGCGCAAGACGACGCTGGCGCCGCATGGCCAGAACGCCAAGTCGATCGTCTATTCGCCGGATCGCTTGCTGTACCCGATGAAGCGCGCCGACTTCGATCCGCAGGGCGAGCGCAATCCGCAAAACCGCGGCAAGTCGGGCTACGTGCGCATCTCCTGGGACGAGGCAATCAAGATCGTCACCGACGAGATCAAGCGGCAGAAGCGCGAATACGGTCCCGGCGCGATTACCTTCTCGCACGGCTCGCATCACACCTGGGGCAATGTCGGTTATTACCTCTCCGCGCTGTTCCGCTTCGCCAACGCCGTCGGCATGACGCGCATCCACCACAACCCCGATTCCTGGGAAGGCTGGTATTGGGGCGCGGTGCATCACTGGGGCTACACGCTGCGCGTCGGCCAGTCGGAGACCTACGGCACCGTCGAGGACTGTTTGCAGAACTGCGACATGATCGTTTCGTGGGCCGCCGATCCGGAATCCACCTCAGGCTCCTACGGCGCCCAGGAAGGCACCACGCGGCGGCAGTGGCTGAAAGATCCGAAGCTCGGCATCAAAGTCGTCCACGTCGATCCCTATTACAACGCCACCGCGCAGTTCCTGCCGGGCAAATGGTTTGCGCCGAAGCCGACCACTTCGGTCGCGATGGCGATGGCGATCGCTTACGTCTGGATCAAGGAAGACCTTTACGACAAGCAATATGTCGAGACGCACACGGTCGGCTTCGACAAATGGAAGGCGTATCTCCTTGGCGAGGACGACGGCGTTGCGAAAACTCCCGAATGGCAGGAGAAGGAAACCGGCGTTCCGGCCAAAGACGTGCGCGCGCTGGCGCGCGAGTGGGGCAAGAAGCGCGTCTATCTCGCGCCCGGCGGCTGGGGCAACGGCCACGGCGGCGCCTGCCGCAATCAGACCGGCATTCCCTGGGCGCGCGTCATGGTCTGCTTGGTTGCGATGCAGGGGCTAGGCAAGCCCGGCATCAATATGGGCAATCTGCAATGGGGCACGCCGATCGATTTCAATTTCTATTTCCCTGGCTACGCCGACGGCGGCATGTCGGGCGATCTCGAAAATACGGCGATGCCGGTCGAGCTGTATCAGCGCATGCCGCAACTGCCGACGATGAATTCGAACGGCCAGCGCATCCCGCGCATTTTCGTGCCGGAGGCGATCATCGACGGCAAAGCCGAAGGCTATCCGTGGGTCGGCAAATCGATCGAGCACCAGTTCGCGCGCTTTGCCTATCCCGCGCCCGGCCATTCCCCGGTGCACATGCTCTACAAATACGGCGGCTCGATCCTCTCGACCATGAACAACACCAACCGTTGGGTGCGGATGTATCAGTCGGCGAATCTCGAATTCGTGGTCAACCAATCGATCTGGTTCGAGGGCGAAGCGAAATTCGCCGACGTTCTGCTGCCGGCCTGCACCAATTTCGAACGCACCGATATCAGCGAATGGGCTGGGCTCGGCGGTTACGGTCATCACGGCCAGCAGCAGCTCAATCACCGCGTCATCATATTTCAGGCGCCGGCGATCAAGCCGCAGGGCGAGTCGAAATCCGATTACTGGATCTTCAACGAATTGTGCAAGCCGCTCGGACTTGCCAATTACTTCTCCGAAGGCGTCAACGAGATCGACTGGGTCAAGCGAGTCTATCTCGCCTCCGACATGCCGAAAATGATGTCGTGGAAAAAGTTTCTCAAGCGCGGCTACTTCGTCGTGCCGGCCGAAAAGGAGAAGCTGCGCGCGCCGGTGTCGTTCCGCTGGTTTTTCGAGAACCGCAAGAAGGACGTGCCGGAGGCGCAGCCGCTGCCGTCCGACTACACCGAGGAATATTTGCGCGGGCTGCAGACGCAGTCCGGCAAGCTCGAATTCGAGTGTAATTCGCTGAAACGCTTCCACGATCCCGAGCGGCCGCCGATCGTCAAATACGAGCCGTCATGGGAAGGCGCGCATTCCGGCGAGCTGTTCGAGCGCTACCCGTTGCAGCTCCTGACGCCGCACTCGAAATATTCGTTTCATACCCAGGGCGACGGCAAGGACTCGTTCCTGCTCAACATCGAGGACCATCGCGTCAAGGTCGACGGCTACTATTACTGGATCGTCCGCATGAATGCGGACGACGCCAAGGCGCGCGGCATCAAAAAGCACGACCTGGTCAAGGTGTTCAACGACCGCGGCGCGGTGATTTGCGCCGCGCTGCCGACGCAGCGGCTGCCGCGCGGCGTCGCCCACGGCTATGAGTCTTCGGCGATCTACGACCCAATGGGCGAGCCGGGCAAATCGGTCGATCGCGGCGGCTGCCTCAATTTACTGACGCCGGAGCGCACGCAGACCAAGACCACGCATTCGCTCGCCGGCTCCAATTCGCTCGTTCAGATCGAACTGTGGGACGGCCGCACCGAGCACATGTCGGCTGCGTTCGCGGCAATGGAGCACGACATGGAAATAAAGCGCACGCTCAAAGAAGCGCATCTGGTGCCGGCAAAATGAAAAAATGGAACATGATCGTGGACGTGGCCGAGTGCACCAACTGCAATTTGTGCACGCTCGCCGCCATGGATGAGTATGTCGGCAATGACTGGCCCGGGTACTCCGCGCCGATGCCGAAGCACGGCCATAAGTGGATCAATATACTGCAAAAGGAACGCGGGCAGATGCCGATGATCGACATCGCCTATGTTCCCACCATGTGCAACCACTGCGACGACGCTCCCTGCATGAAGGCGGACAAGACCGGCGCGATCAAGAAACGCAAGGACGGCATCGTGCTCATCGATCCGAAAAAGGCCAAGGGCCGGAAAGACCTCGTCGAGGCCTGCCCCTACGGCCACATCTGGTGGAACGAGGAATTGCAGTTGCCACAGGCCTGGACCTTCGACGCCCATCTCATCGACCAGGGCTGGGAGCAGACGCGCGGTCAGCAGTCGTGTCCCACTGGCGCCATGCGCGCGATCAAAGTCGAAGACGCGGACATGGCGCGGCTCGCTCAAGAGCAGAATCTCGAAGTGATGAAGCCCGAGCTTGGCGCGAAACCGCGGGTTTATTACCGCAATCTGTGGCGCTATTCGAAATGCTTCATTGGCGGCACGCTGGCCGAAGAGAAAAACGGCGTCATCGATTGTGTCGAGGGCGCGAGCGTGCAACTTGTCAAGGACGGTGCGTCGATAGCGGTGACCACGACCGACAATTACGGCGATTTCAAATTCGATAAGCTCGACGAGAATTCCGGCCGTTACCTCGTGCAGATTTACGCCAGCGGCCACTCCAAGAGCGTGGAGGCCAATCTCGGCGCCAGCATCAATCTCGGCGAAATCAGGCTATAGCGGCTGCGTCATGAAAAAATATTTTGCCGCATTGATCCTGTCGATCGGCTTCGCCGGCGCTAGCGCGGCGCAGACGCTGCCCTATCCGTCGCGGCAAGTAACGCTGGTTGTCACCTCAGTGCCCGGCGGAGTGACCGACGTCGTTGGCCGCGCGTTGGCCCAGTCGTTGACGCAAGCCTGGGGCCAGCAGGTCATCGTCGAGAACAAGGGCGGCGCCGCGCATATCATCGGCGCAGAAGCCGTCGCCAAGTCGGCGCCCGACGGCTACACGCTTTTGGTCGGCGAGTCCGGCACTTTCACTGTCAATCCGACGCTCTTGCCCAAGGACAAGGTGCCGTACGACGTCGATAAGGGCTTCACCCCGATCACCGGCCTCGTGCGCATCTACCAGTCGATCCTGGCCGCCAAATCGCTGCCGGTCTCGAACATCGCGGAGCTGATCGCGCTGGCGAAGCAGAAGCCGGGTCAGCTGTCTTACGGCACTGCCGGCGTTGGCTCGGCGCTGCACATGAACATGGCGCTGTTCGACAGCATGGCCGGGGTAAAAATGCTTCCGGTGCACTACCGCGGCGCGACGCCGGCACTCAACGACCTGATCGGGGACCACATCAACACCATGGTCGTCAGCGTCGCTTCGGGCCTGCCGGCCTATCGCGCGGGCCAAATCAAGATGCTCGGCGTCGGCGCCCCGAAACGGATGCCAATGGTGCCGGAAGTACCGACGGTGTCGGAGAGCGGGTTGCCGGACTACCAAGCGACCGCTTGGTTTGGCCTATTCGGCCCCGCCGGCATGCCCGAAGACATCGTCATGAAAGTCGACCAGGACGTGATAAAGATCTTCAGCGATCCAGCCTTCCGCGTGCGCTTCCTCGATCCGCAAATGTTCGAGTCGATGGCGGGACCGCCCGACGAGTTCGAGGCCTACATCAAAGCCGAACGCGCCAAATGGGCGAAGGTCATTCACGACGACGATATAAAGATTCAATGACGACGGGCGCCGGAATATCCAAGTGTGATAAATGCGCAAAACGACCGTAGCGTTGCTCGTCGGTCTTGCTCCGGTCCTCGCCTACGGCGCCGACCGTCCCGACTGGGCATTTCCGGTGACCGATAAAGTGCAGCCGCCGTCGAAGGACGATGGCCAGCCAAAAACCGCACCCGGCAGCGATAAGTCATACACCCGAAAACAGATCAACGACCTGTTCAATCCGCCGGATTGGTATCCCGACATGCATCCGCCGATGCCGCAGATCGTTGCGCACGGTAGCGGCACGACGGTGCGGGCTTGCGGTTCCTGCCATTTGCCGACCGGCACCGGTCACGATGAATCGGCCTATATCGCGGCGCTTCCCGCCGGCTACTTCATCCGCCAGATGGCCGACTACAAGAGCGGCGCCCGCAAAGGGGCCGGCTCGATGACGACCATCGGTCAGGCCATCACCGACGAGGACGTGCGTGCCGCCGCGGAGTACTTTGCCTCACTCAAGCCGCGGTCGTGGATCCGGGTGGTCGAGACCGGCACGGTTCCCAAGACTTACGTCGGACCGGGCAACAAACGCTTGCGATCGCCGGACGGCGGCAGCGAGCCGATCGGCAAGCGGATCATCGAAATTCCCGAAGACGAAGAGGTCGTGCTCAACCGCGATCCGCGTTCCGGTTTCATCGCCTTTGTCCCCAAGGGCAGCGTCGCCAAAGGCCGGGCGCTGGTCACGACGGGCGGCGGCAAAACCGTGCCATGTGCAATCTGCCACGGACCGACGCTGAAGGGGCTCGGCGACGTACCGCCGATCGCCGGGCGGCAGGCCAACTATGTCGTTCGCCAGCTTTTCGATATTCAGGACGGCACCCGCTCGGGAATTTCGTCGGCCTTGATGCAGCAGGTCGTGGAAAGGCTGACAGTGTACGATATGCTCGATATCGCCGCCTACACCGCATCTCGGCGGCCGTAGTCATTCCGGCGGCGTGCCGTTTAAGGCCAAAACTTCGCCGGCGAGATAGAGCGAGCCGGTGATCAGAATGCGCGGCGCCGGGTGCAGATCGAGCTTGCCGGCGACGGCGATCGCGCTTTCGACGTCGTCGCGCGCCAATGCGGGAATGCCGACGCTGCCGGCGACGTCGGCGAGTTCGGCCGCGGGGACCGCCTTGTCCTGATGGATCGGCACCGTAATGACCCGGCGGGCAAGCCCCGAAAAATTCCGCAAGAAACCCGCGCTGTCCTTGGTCGCCAGCATGCCGACGATGAGCACGAGCGGCCGCGACACGCGCTCTTCGAGATCGGCGAGCGCCGCGGCGATGGCCTGACCGCCACCGGCATTGTGACCGCCGTCGAGCCACAATTCGCTTTCCGGCGGCGCCGCAGCCGCAAGCCGCCCGTGCGACAGCCGCTGCATGCGCGCCGGCCAATCGACCCGCGTCATGCCGGCTTCGAATGCTGCGGCCGGCAGCTTCAGGCCGCTGACGCGGAGCGCCGCGATCGCGGCGCCGGCGTTCTCGAATTGATGGCGGCCATAAAGTTTTGGCGCCGGCAGATCCAAAAGCCCGTCGCTATCCTGATAGACGAGCCGGCCGCGTTCTTCCGTGGCGGTCCAATCCTCGCCGGCAATACGAAGCGGGGCGCGCAGCCGCGCCGCCTGCCGTTCGATCACGGCAAGCGCCTCGCGCGCCTGGGCGGTGACGACGGCCGGCACCCCGGCTTTGAGAATACCGGCCTTCTCGGCGGCGATCGCTTCGATCGTGTCGCCGAGAAATTCGGGGTGATCGAGCGACAGCCGCGTGATCACGCTCGCCAGCGGGCGCTCGACGACATTGGTGGCGTCGAGCCGGCCGCCGAGCCCGACTTCAAGCAGCAGCACGTCGGCGCGATGGCGCGAGAACAAAAGAAATGCCGCCGCGGTCTCGATCTCGAATACCGTGATCGGCGCGTCGCCGTTCTTTGCCTCGCATTCCGCGAGCGCGGCGCCGAGTTCGGCATCGCCGACGAATTTGCCGCCATCCTCGTGTCCGATGCGAAACCGCTCATTGAGGCGAACCAGATTTGGCGACGTATAAACGTGAACGCGCTTGCCCGCCGCTTCGAGCACGGCGCGCATGAAAGCGATGGTCGAGCCTTTGCCGTTGGTGCCGGCGACATGGATCACCGGCGGCAGATGGCGCTGCGGATGATCGAGCGCGGCGAGGATGCGCGCCATGCGATCGAGTCCAAGGTCGATGCGCTTGGGATGCAGCGCGAGAAGCCGCGCCAGCATGGCGTCGACCGGCGCCGCGTTGGCCGCTCGATCGCTCACGTCGCCGCAGGTTCGGGCGCCGGCAGGACGCGCGGTTGCGGCTGCGGCGCGCTGGCCGGCGCCTTGGTGAAGAGCCGGCACAGTTTTGCGATGGTGGCGCGCAGCTGGTGGCGATGCAGCACCATGTCGACCATGCCGTGATCGCGCAAATATTCGGCCTTTTGAAAGCCGTCCGGCAGCTTCTCGCGGATGGTCTGCTCGATGACGCGCGGGCCGGCGAAACCGATCAAGGCTCCGGGCTCCGCGATGTGGACGTCGCCGAGCATCGCATAGGATGCAGTGACGCCGCCGGTCGTCGGATTGGTCAGCACCACGATATAGGGCTTGCGCGCCTCGCGCAGGCGCTGCACCGCGATGGTGGTGCGCGGCAATTGCATCAGCGACAGGATGCCTTCCTGCATGCGCGCGCCGCCCGAGGCCGCGAACATCACGAACGGGCAGCCCTTTTCCACTGCGGTCTCGAGGCCCTTGATCACCGCCTCGCCCGCCGCCATGCCGAGCGAGCCGCCCATGAAGTCGAAATCCTGCACCGCGATGACGGCGGCGAAACCGTCGAGCTTGCCGTAGCCGAGCTTGACCGCATCGTTGAGTCCGGTCTTGCTCCGCGCGTCCTTGAGCCGGTCGACATAGCGGCGCTCGTCGCGAAATTTCAGCGGATCGACCGGCACTTCCGGCACGGCGATGTCGAACCAGGTTTCGTTGTCGAACATCGATTTCAGCCGCGCCACCGCGCTCATGCGCATGTGATAGTTCGAGCCCGGAATGACGAACAGGTTCGATTCGACGTCCTTGTAGAACACGAGCTGCCCGGTCTCCGGACATTTGATCCAGAGATTTTCCGGCACTTCGCGCCGCAGGAAGCTGCGGATTTTCGGCCGCACTACGTTGGAGATCCAATTCATCGACACGGCACCTGACCCCGCGAGTCTGACTTTTCGCCGCATATTATAGCATCCTCTTTGCGGTCCGCTGGGAACCCGGAACAAGCCTCATTCGTTAGGTTCCGGCTGCCCCAGGTACCGCCCCAAGTGCTGCCCCGGCACCGGCACAATTTCGCCTATCTGGTCAACCAAGTAGGGGCGGGACCGACGCTGCTTCGGGCTTAACCATAGCGGTAAGACCGGGGTAACCAAGTCATGCGCACAGTGATAGGGCGAACGGCGGCCTTAAAGGCGCCGACGCCAGTGAGGTCGGGAATGCAATGATGAAAAAGCTGATCGCCGGATGTTTCGCGCTCGGGGTGCTGTTCGCAGCACCATACGCAGCCGCGGCCGATCTGTCGCTCGCGCCGCTCTACAAGGCGCCGCCGGCGGAAGTGACGCAGGCCTATAACTGGACCGGTTTCTATCTCGGCGCCAATGCCGGCGGCGGCTGGGGCCGTTCGTGGTGGAGCGCCACTTCGACGCCCGTCGATATGTCCGGCGCCCAAGTCGGCGGCACCGCGGGTTACAACTGGCAATACGGCAGCGCGGTATTCGGCCTCGAAGGCGATATGGACTGGTCGAACCTCAGAGGCACCGGCACTGCCGGCTGCCCGGCCGGCTGTACCACCAACGACAACTGGCTCTCGACCGTGCGCGGCCGCGCCGGCTACGCGTTCGGCGGCGTCCTGCCATACGTAACCGGCGGCCTTGCCGTCGGCGATGTCAACGCCAGCATGCCGGGCTTTCCCGGCGCCAGCACGACCAATGCCGGCTGGACCGTCGGCGGCGGCCTCGAAGTCGCGCTGCCCGGCAACTGGAGCGCCAAGGCCGAATACCTGTACGTCGATCTCGGCAAGCTCAATTGCGGCACGAGTTGCGGCGTGACGCCGACCGATAACGTGTCGATGCACGACAGCGTCGTGCGCGCCGGGCTGAACTATCACTTCGGCTGGGGCAAATAGGCCGTATCCGCTGCGCGCTCGCGCCGGTTGACTTAAGGCTTCGGCACTGCTGTCATTTACGCAATGACCCAGGCCGCCGCCAAACCCGACTTCGGCAAATACCGGCTGCGCAGCTTCGTCGAGCGCTTGATCGAGCTCGGCGAAGTCGAAGTGCATGACCGGCCGGTGGCGCTGACCGAGCTGAGCGCGATCATCGAGCGCACCGACAAGGCCGTGCTGTTCAAGAAAGCCGGCCCGGAACAGGTCGAGCTTGTCGCCAAGACCGCCGGCAATCGCAAGCGCCTCGCCGCCGCTTTCGAAACCACCGAAGCCAAGCTTTACGACGAGTATTTCAAGCGACTCGCCAATCCGCAGCCGGTCGTCGAAGTGCCGTCGGCGGACGCGCCGGTGCACGCCATCAAGATCACCGGTAAGGACGTCGATCTCACCAAGCTGCCGTTCCATCCGCAGCACGCGCTCGACGGCTCCTGTTATATGAGCTCGGCGATCGATTACACGATCGATCCGGCGACCGGGCGGCGCAACGTCGGCTGCCGGCGGCTGTCGCTGCGCAACCGCACCGAATGCGGCATCAATGTCACCGCGCCGTCCGATCTCAAGCGCATCTACACCGCGAGCGTGGCGCGCGGCGAGAAACTGCCCGTGACGTTTACCGCCGGCGCGCATCCGCTCGATTTCTTCGCCGCGACGACCCGGCAGGGCGGCGACGAGCTCGCGCTGGTGGCGCAATTCCGCGCCACGCCGGCGCCGGTGGTGAAAAGCCTGACCAACGGCATTCTGGTGCCGGCCGACGCCGAAGTGACGCTCGAAGGCTATCTCGACGAACGCGGTTACGTCGAACCGGAAGGGCCGTACGGCGAATATATGGGCTATTACGGCTCGATCCACATGGACCCGGTGTTTCATTGCACCGCCATCACCATGCGCGCCGACGTCATGCACCATACGCTTTTGCACGGCTCGGCCCACGTGCTCGACCAGACCGATAGCGCCGTTATTTCGGCGCTGCGCGCCGAGGCGCAGGCGATGCGGATTTTGAAAAATTGCGTGCGCGAGCCGGTCGCGGTCTATCTGCGCGAAGTCTCCGGCGGCTCGAACACGCTGCGCGTTTCGATCCGCCAGCGCAGTTACGGCGAGGCGCGCTCCGCCATCGCCGCTCTGTTCGGCGGCATCCTGACGCTCAAGCACGTCTATGTGTTCGACGAAGACATCGACATCCATGACGACCGCCAGGTCGATTGGGCCATGGGTACGCGCTTCCAGGCCGATGAGGATCTCGTCGTGCTGCAAGGCATGATGGGCATGACCATGGATCCGTCGCTCAACGGCAGGCGCACCGGCGCCAAATCCGGCTTCGACTGCACGCGGCCGTTCGGCCGCGACGGCGAAATCCCGCTGCTGCGCTGCGCCGCCAAAGTATTCCAAGGCCCGGCGCGCTATCAGACCGTCGAGCAGGCGCTCGGCGCAGGCGCCATGTTCTACGCCGACATCGTCGAATCGCTCGGCAGCCGCGACGGCCGCGAAATCGCCTGCGCTATCGACGAATTGCGCCAGGCCGGACGCTTAAGCCGCGACCGCGACGGCCGTTATTATCTCACGTCCGGCAAGCCCGGCGTCACCGGCATCGTCGGCGCGCTGTATCACGACCCGAATGCGGGGACGTAATTAGCTTATTGCGATCTCATCCTCCTTCTTAATCTCCCCGCCCTCGACCACCTCCGCATAAATCCCGCAATCGGCGTGATCCAGATTGCGCATGATCGCTTTCGGCACGTTGAGGTCGCGGAGCCCGGTGTCGGGATCGACATTGGTGGCGGCGCAGCGGACGATGCGCTTGACCACCTTCAGGCGTGCGCCGCCGATCGTAAGTTCTCTGCCGACGAGGTCGAGCTCGCTCCAGGCCGGCCAGCCCTCGACATAGACATTGCCGCGGAAACGCAGCGGGTTCACCGGCGCGCCGACCATGCTCTCGATCGCGGCGACCGAGGCGAGGTTGATGATCGAGACGACCTTGCGGGCGACGTCGGAGAAACTGTGGCCGGGAGCGTTGAGGATTTTCGGCGGCCCGCGCAATTCATCGGTGCAGTATTCGGCGAAGAAGTTTTCGATTGTCGCGCGGCCTTTCGCCGTGTGCAGGTCGCCGCGCGCGGCCTCCCGCCCGTCAGTCATTACCGTGAGCATGTGGGTCGCTTGGTCGAAGCCGGTGCGCAGGCTGGCGAGGCGCTCGTTCTTCATCAGCATCAGGAAATGCGTCTTCGACAAATAGGCGGGCGCGGCGGGGTCAAACCCGGACGGGCCGTTCTCGATGGCATAGAGCCGGTCGCCGGGCAGGGTTTGCCCCGGACTGACCTCTACGCGAGGGAGTTTCTCCGGGCTGAGGCCTTTGATCGGGTAACGGTAGATCGATTGAATTTCAGCCATAGGCGCAGTGGTGCCTCTTTTCCCGGCCGTGGCAATTCCCATATTTATCGTGGGGGATTGCTTTTTTGGGATTCCCCAAAAGTGCCGGCTTTCCTTGATCCAGATCAGGGAAGGCCAAACGAAATCAACCCAATGACGATATTCCGGTCGTGCTTTCGAGGCGCCGGGATAGGCCGAGGGAGCCTTGATCTATGGACTTTGAAAAATATACCGAACGCAGCCGCGGCTTCGTGCAATCCGCCCAGTCGCTCGCGCAGCGCGAGGGACACCAGCAATTCGCCCCCGAACATCTGTTGAAGGTCCTGCTCGACGACCCGGAAGGGCTCGCCGCGGGGCTGATCGATCGCGCCGGCGGTAATTCCCGCAAGGCTTTGGCGGATGTCGAGGCCGCGCTCGCCAAGCGGCCGAAAATTTCCGGCGGCGGGGCAGGGCAGATCTATCTCGATCCGGCTTTGGCGCGCGTGTTCGACACCGCGGAGAAAGCGGGCGAAAAGGCCGGCGACAGCTTTGTCAGCGTCGAGCGGCTGTTGCTCGCGCTCGCGCTGGAGAAGGGCAGCGAGGCGGGAAAGATTCTCGCCAATGCCGGCGTCACGCCGCAGACGCTCAACGCCGCCATCGAAGCTTTGCGCAAGGGCCGCACGGCCGACTCGGCGTCGGCCGAGAACGCCTACGATGCGCTGAAGAAATACGCCCGTGACCTGACCCAGGCTGCGCGAGACGGCAAGCTCGATCCGGTGATCGGCCGTGACGAGGAAATTCGCCGCACCATCCAGGTGTTGTCGCGGCGGACCAAGAATAACCCCGTGCTCATCGGCGAGCCGGGCGTCGGCAAAACCGCCATCGTCGAAGGGCTGGCGCTGCGCATCGTCAACGGCGACGTGCCGGAGAGCCTGCAGGACAAGAAGCTGCTGGCGCTCGACATGGGCGCCTTGATCGCCGGCGCAAAATATCGCGGCGAATTCGAGGAGCGGCTGAAAGCCGTGCTGCAGGAGGTGACGTCCTCGGCCGGCGCCTACATCCTGTTCATCGACGAGATGCATACCATCATCGGCGCCGGCAAGGCCGACGGCGCGATGGACGCGTCCAATCTGCTGAAACCCGCGCTGGCGCGCGGCGAATTGCATTGCATCGGCGCCACCACGCTCGACGAATATAAAAAACACGTCGAGAAGGACGCCGCCCTCGCGCGGCGCTTCCAGCCGATCTATGTCGACGAGCCGAGCGTCGAGGACACCATCTCTATTTTGCGCGGCTTGAAAGAAAAGTACGAAGCGCACCACAAGGTGAGGATCACCGACGCCGCGCTCGTTGCGGCGGCGACGTTGTCGCACCGCTACATCTCCGACCGCTTCCTGCCCGACAAGGCGATCGACCTGGTCGACGAGGCGGCGGCGCGCCTGCGCATGCAGATCGATTCCAAGCCGGAAGAGCTCGACAATCTCGACCGCGAAATCGTGCGCATGAAGATCGAGCAGGAGGCGCTCAAGAAAGAGAGCGATCCGGCGTCGAAGGACCGGCTCAAGCGGCTGGAAAAGGATCTCGCCGGCTTGCAGGAAAAGGCCGACGCGCTCACGGCGAAATGGAAGTCCGAAAAGGACAAGCTGTCGTCGGCTGCGGAATTGCAGAAACAGCTCGACAAGGCCAAGTACGATCTTGCCGACGCCATCCGCCGCGGCGACTATCAGCGCGCCGGCGAATTGCAGTACAGCGTGCTGCCGCAGCTCGAAGCCAAGCTGAAAGACGCCAGCGGGCCGACCGCGAGCGGAATCGTCGCCGAAGAGGCGGTGACCGCCAACCACATTGCGCAGGTGGTGTCGCGCTGGACCGGCATTCCGGTCGATCGCATGCTCGAAGGCGAGCGCGAAAAACTGCTCAAGATGGAAGACCAGATCGGCAAGCGCGTGGTCGGCCAGGCCGAAGCCGTGAAATCCGTTTCGACTGCGGTGCGCCGGGCCCGCGCCGGCTTGCAGGACCCGAACCGGCCCATTGGTTCATTTATGTTCCTCGGGCCCACCGGGGTCGGCAAGACCGAGCTGACCAAGGCGCTGGCGCAGTTTCTGTTCGACGACGAGCACGCGCTCATCCGCATCGACATGTCGGAATACATGGAGAAGCATTCGGTGGCGCGGCTTATCGGCGCGCCGCCCGGCTATGTCGGTTACGACGAAGGCGGCGCGCTCACCGAAGCGGTGCGGCGGCGGCCGTATCAGGTCGTGCTGTTCGACGAGATCGAAAAGGCGCATCCGGACGTCTTCAACGTGCTGCTGCAAGTGCTCGACGACGGCCGCCTGACCGACGGCCAGGGCCGCACCGTCGACTTCCGCAACACGCTCATCGTGATGACGTCCAATCTTGGCGCCGAGTATCTCGTGGCGCAAAGCGAAGGCGAAGATACCGATGCGGTGCGCGATCAGGTCATGGCGGAGGTGCGCGCGCATTTCCGGCCCGAATTCCTCAATCGCGTCGACGAGATCATCCTGTTCCATCGGCTCAAGCGCGAGCATATGGGCCGCATCGTCGATATCCAGATCGAGCGGCTGCAAAAACTGCTCGAGGATCGCAAGATCGCGATTGCGCTCGATGCGCGCGCCCGCGAGTGGCTCGCCGAGAAGGGCTACGATCCGGCCTACGGCGCGCGCCCGCTCAAGCGCGCGATCCAGAAGTTTGTGCAGGATCCGCTGGCCGACCTCATTCTCTCTGGCCGCATCAAGGACGGCGAGAAGGTCAAGATCTCGGCCGGCCGGGAGGGCTTAAGCTTCAACGGCGCGGTAGCGGCGGCGGCGTAATCGCCGTCGCGTTCAATCGCTCGCGCACCTGCTCGACGAAATAGCGTGCTTGCCCCTTCGGCAGGCCGTGCACGCGCAGCGGATTGAGCCCGCCCGAACTCTCCACGCTGATCGCGTCCCAGAAGAAGCCGCGGGCGTGGGTCACTTCGGCGACGTGCGAGAGCGGCAGGTGCTCGTCGATGCGCCGCCACGGCGTCAGCCAGAAGTCGACGATACTGGTGGAAACGCCGATATGGTCGGCGACCATGCGGGCCGGGAAGATGAAGCGTGTGAGACTGAAGTGGAAGAACGCCCACAGCCGGCTCGAACGCACGGTGATGCGATCGTCGGGCGCCATTTAATCCTCAGAGCGCCTGCGCGACATTATTGCTTTGTCGCCTGCGCGACATGCGACAGCGGCGCGGCCGCCAAGACGGCATCGAGCTGCGTGCGGTCCTTCTCGAAGCTGGCCAGCGTATCGCCGTCAAGCACGCGGCCGCGCGGCAGCTTGACCCGCATCGGATCGACGAAGCGGCCGTTGACGATGATTTCGAAATGCACATGCGAGCCGGTCGACAGTCCGGATGAGCCGACGAAGCCGACGATCTGGCCCTGGCGCACTTGGCTGCCGACTTGCAGCCCGCGCGCGAACGCGGTCATGTGTCCGTAGGCGGTCTCATAACCGTTGGCGTGACGGACGCGCACATATTTGCCGTAGCCGCCTTTCAGTCCGATCTCCTCGATCTCGCCGTTGCCGGCGGCAAAAATCGGCGTACCGAACGGCGCGCCCCAATCGACTCCGGTATGCATCTCGCTGATGTGGAGCAATGGATGCGTGCGCCAGCCGAAGGGCGAAGTCTCGATGCCGGTCGGCACCGGCTTGCGCACCAGGAATTTCTTGTCGCTCACGCCGTCTTCGTCATAGTAGTCGTAAACGCCGTCGTCGGCGGTTTGAAAGCGGTAATATTTCTTGGTCTCGCCGCCGACCGTGAGCGCGGCGTAACGCACCTCGCTCGCGCCTTCGCTGTTTTCGTCGTTCGAATAGAGCACGTCGAAACTGTCGCCGGGCTGCACTTTGCGCTCGAAATCGACGTCGTAGGAGTAGATGCGGACGAGGTCCCCGATCACCGCCTTCGGCACGGTGTTGCGCAACGCGGTTTCCCACAGGCTCTGGTAGAGGCGCACGCCGCCACTGTCATTTTGGTCGGCGCCGTCCTCACTGCCATCGGTGACCTCGGTATCGATGTTGCGAATATCGACGGGGACATATTGGCCGAGATCGGACAGCGCGACCGCCGCCGTGATGCCGGCCTCGCCGGCGATGATGACGCGCAATGGCTCCATGTGGCCGAGGCCGGCGGGCGCCATCAGCACGCGCAGCTTTTCGCCTTCCTTGACCCCGCCTTCGAGAGCGGCCGGTCCGATCACCCCAATGATGCTCTTGATCTCGTCCGGTGCGGCGCCCAGCTCGCGCAAGATCGCGCCGACCGTCTCGCCCTTTTTGACGATGACTTGGCGCTCGCTCCAATCGCCGCCGCCATTGATCTGGTTCGTCGTCTTCGGCAGCAGCGTGACGTTTTCGGGAACGACGCGCGGTTCGAAACCGAAATAGTTGTCGCCATCGTGTTCGGGTGCGTAGCCCAGCTTCAGGCTCGGCGTCCAACTCGCGTCGGCAACGAGGCTCTTGGCTATTCCGGCATTGACGGCGACGTCGCGTACCCGCGCGAGCACATCGTCGAGCGGCAACAGCGTCGTCGGCTTGACCTTCGACAATAATGAATTGAGATCGCAAACCGCCGGTGACACCGCCTTCGCCGCCTTGGCGGCGGGCACCAGATCGCAGGTTACAAACGAAACTTCGGCGTCCGGTTCGGCGGCCGGCGTCTGATCTTCGCCGGCGACGGAATCGGTAAGCAGTTTCTGCGGATTGAACGGTGGAATATTGGCGGAGAGATCGGTCACCGTCAGCGATAGATTGCCGCTGACGCGCTCGTATGTCCGCACCCGCACCAATTCGCGATTGCGCACGCGCGACGAGATGGGCACGCGCAGGATTTCGCGCCCGACGCTCGGTTCGCTGAGTGCCGGAAGCCGGTCGGTCTTATGCAGGCCGCTCAAGCGGTCGCCGATGCTCGAGATCGCGCCGCGCAAAGCGGTCTCGACTTGTTCGGGCGCGCTGGCAAAATTTGTCTCGCCGTCGAGCGAAGCAAAAACGGCGCCGCCCATCAGGGCCGCGCCGCACAGTCCAGTGAGGATCGTTCCGCTAAACCATTGTACCGAAATCCGGCGCCGGTCGACCAAGCTGCCGGCCCCGTCAACCGAAAGCGGCGGTTCATTGCCGAGATGGATCGCCTCGGCATGCAACCTGCGACTTGCGCCGCGCAGTCTGGCTTGGTCCAAGACTACGTCCCCACGTCCCTGGTCCACACGTCCTTGGTCCACACGTCCTTGACCAGGACTCCACGTCCACTGACCACGCCTCCGAAGACGTCCCTGCACTCGCGATTGCGCGCAGGATATCGCACCCGAAGACGTTGCCCCGGCAGTCTCCGGACCGTCAACACGACCCGGTTGTGTCGAGGCGCAAAGCTTAAATGATTCTGTCGCGTTCCCCTTGTTGCGACATCGCGATAGGATTGCGTAAAGAACGACGGAGGAATGTGGCCGCAGTACGGCGCGAGGCGGCTGAAAAAGCCGAATTGGGACGGCCAGATAGACGCCCCACCGAGCGCATCGCGTTCTTCCGTCCGGCTTACGCCACCGGCGAGCGAGAACGGGCAAAAATTGCCGCTTTCTCGCGATCCACAGGGCTTCTTTTGCATGTCGGAAGGTTGACAATCGCGGCCGCCGAAGACTATATAGACCCTCTTGGGCGCGCCGCCGCCTAGCGCGATGGTGCGTCTGCGAAGCCCCTCACTGTTCACACGGTGACCGAGCATCCGGCCATGATCTCGTGGCCATGTTCGCGTCGCCGCGTCGGATGTGTGGGCTTCCGCGCCTCCGGTGTTTGCCGGAGTCGGTTACTGGACGACGGGGCCGCAAGGTTCCGGGCTGTTTGAAAAGTGAATCGGAAGAAAGAGAAACGTGGACGGCGGAGTCCTTGCGGGCCGCTTTCGCGATCGGGAAACCTTTCGCGTTGCGGTCATGGAAGAGACTTCGGCGGTCGACGTTTTAGGTCAACACTGTGATCGTCTGTGTCGGGTCGCTTGGGCGAGCAATCGCGCAAGGGGATCGGCGCAGTGGTCAGAGTGGGACCTCGTCAAACGTTGTGACTTGCCGGGAAAAAGTTCTCATCCAACTTGAGAGTTTGATCCTGGCTCAGAGCGAACGCTGGCGGCAGGCCTAACACATGCAAGTCGAGCGCCGTAGCAATACGGAGCGGCAGACGGGAGAGTAACACGTGGGAACGTGCCCTTCAGTTCGGAACAACCCAGGGAAACTTGGGCTAATACCGGATACGTCCGTAAGGAGAAAGATTTATCGCTGAAGGATCGGCCCGCGTCTGATTAGCTAGTTGGTGAGGTAACGGCTCACCAAGGCGACGATCAGTAGCTGGTCTGAGAGGATGATCAGCCTCACTGGGACTGAGACACGGCCCAGACTCCTACGGGAGGCAGCAGTGGGGAATATTGGACAATGG
>Ga0210394_10002355_pt1 | contig 26094 bp, 22 predicted proteins | sample IncBWC12MmetaG_FD_160121 | JGI IMG/M metagenome (GOLD analysis project Ga0210394, IMG submission 160121) | Forest soil microbial communities from Barre Woods Harvard Forest LTER site, Petersham, Massachusetts, United States - Inc-BW-C-12-M | ecosystem: Environmental > Terrestrial > Soil >...
ACATGATAGTGGTACACATGCCGACGCCGCTGTTTCTTGAATTTCATCGCAAGGCGGAGCATCTGCAGATGCCGGTCTCTATCCTCGCCGGTAATCTCTTGGCGGCTATCACAATAAGCGATATCTACGAGGCAGTTCTCGACGATAAAGAATGACCGGTTCGTTTTGTAATTTCATGGCGTATCTGGTGAACCGTGCGTCGTTTGCTTTGGCCCACTTCAAGCCGCTAGCCGAACAAAGCGCGAGTATGTCGCCGTCGACCAAGCATAACCCCACTTTACAAATCCTGGGCCGCCCAAGGGTCGACTATCGAAATCTTAAGATCTGCAAAATGCCGTACGTTTCGGGTGGCAAGCGTAGCGCGCCGCGCCAGCGCGATGCCCGCGATTTGCGTGTCACGCATGTCCACTGGCCGCCCGTTTTTCTGTCGCGCGGCAGCCAGCGATGCTGCTTCCGTCGCTGCAGCGCTGTCGAAGTCCAACACGCGGTTTTCTAAATCCTCTTTCAGCAAGCGGGCAAACGCTGCTTGCCGTGTTTGCCGCCGCCGGCCTGACGGCAGCAGCGCCAAGCCAAAACGTGCCTCGAACAGCGTGATGCTGGTTATCCAGACGGATTCGGCTGGCTGGCGGTCCAGCCACGCCACCACGGGAGCCTCAGGCACCGTGCGCATCAATGCCGCAAGTACATTGGTGTCGAGGATAATCAATTATCGAATTCCGCCGACAGTGGAGCTTGACCGCGCAATTCCGGCAAGTCCGTGGTCAGCCCGGTTTTCGCGAAACGTGCCGCAATGCGTGAGCCCAGCTTGGCGTTAGTCTGATTCTGTCCCTTCACTGCGCCGCGCAAAATGTGCCGGACTTCCGCTTCCATGCTTCGGCCGTGACGCGCGGCCCGGCGTTGCAGGCGCGCTTTCACGTCGTCTTCCAGATTGCGCACGATGATCTGAGCCATGGTCAACTCCCCTGAATATGATTTCATGATATCAAGATTGCGCCTTAAACGCCTCGATGGCGGTCGTCGCATCGCGGAAAATATTCAAGCCGCATATGAGCCGCTTTCAAGCGGGCTCGATATCGTCCGTAAAACCTTGGGCCAGCATGGCATCGCATCCAGACGACCGCCATCGACCAGACCGCCGGAACGGTGAATTTGACCACCATGCTGGCGCACGCCTCGGGGGAGTGGATTGCCTCGGATTGGCCGGTCTGCGCCGTCAGTGAGACCGCGACTCCGCACCGGATGGGGGCGGCGCTGACCTATGCCCGGCGCTATGCCTTGTTCACGTTGGTCGGCATCGCCGGGGAAGATGACCTTGATGCTCCCGACCTCCTGACGCCGACCCAAAAAGGTCCGGGCGCTGCGACCCCCCAAGACCCCGGTCCTGGGCGGCTCAATGGCGGGCAGCACAACGGGGCTCAGAAGGGCCCGATCGCCCGAGGGACGGTCCAGCGTGCCGGCAACGCCGGCTCGAGCTCCGCCCCGGTCGTACTGGGGGCTGAGGCGTCCGCAGCGCTGTGCGACGGCATGGTTGCCGAATTAAATGCCCTTCAGGGCGGCGAGGATGCCGCCCTGTGGGCGTTTCGGTCCCTGCCGGACAAAAGCCGGCTGACGGCAGCCGACGCTCAGCGCCTCGAGGAGGCCTTCCAAGCTAAGCTGGCGGGCTTTGCCGCGCACAGTGAAGACGGCGTGGAGATACCAGAATGGACGGCGCTGTCTCCGCCACCGTCGGTTCCGGCTCAAGACAAGTCCGCCGCCAGGTCAGCGGCGCCGATAGCACGGCCCAAGCGGCCGCCGCGGCAGCACAAGTTCCGGTCGCGATCGCCGGGGATCGACAAGACGATTTTGGCATTGCCGGAGCCGCGCCGGGTTCGGGACCGCGACCACGTCCGGTATGTCGCCAAGCAACCTTGCCTGATATGCGGTCGCCAGCCCTGCGATGCCCATCATCTGCGCTTTAGCCAAAGCCGCGCGCTCGGCCGCAAGGTCAGCGACGAGTTCACTGTTCCCCTGTGTCGAGGCCACCACCGCGAGGTTCACGGTTGCGGCGACGAAGTAGCGTGGTGGCGGAAGTCTGGTATCGATCCGACCGTCGCGGCACGAGAATTGTGGTTGGTAACGCACCCGATTTCGGGCGGCGCAGGAAGCGTGCTTGCTGATGTGGAGAATTCTCCAACCACCAGCGCGGGGGCGGGGACAGGGGCAAAGACCGATGGACGTAAAGGCGGCCGTAGGGCAAACCGCGAGACAAAGTCTGTCAAGGACGCGGTATCCTATGCAGATCGAGGTGAACCGTTACGCCAAGAGCCCGACACCGTGAATTTGGCTTCGACAACTGCGCCGGTGCGATAAGTCGCACCTTGGCTCGCGTTGGAGCCCGTGACCAACTTCCAGCTCAAGCCGTTGGTCGACTATTGCTTACGTCGCGGTGCCCCGCGGCTTTCTAAATTCAACCGTTCTTCGTTATTGGTGTTGGTGTCTCAGGTTTTCTAGAGGGTTTGTCAGGCTTGTGCGGCGCGAGGCGAGCTTCTACAGAGCGGAGCCAGCGCATGCGCAATGTTGCAATTCGATTTCTGATCTCGCTGATCTGGTCGACTGTGTATTTTGGCGGACTCTTCGGGGTCTTCATTTTGAACCGAATCTCGGGACGAGCCCGACCTTAGAGTTAATCAGGCTAAGCCTGGTTGTCCCGCTTTTGCCGGGCCATCGAGCGTTTCACGATACAAAGCAATAAATAGGCCACTTTCTGTAGCGCTTGGGTCGGGCTCAGCCATTTTGGGTCGTCGCGGTCCAGGACTCGTCACATGCATAGTGATATAATTAACAAAAATGCCACCTGCCGCACAGATGTCGGCAATGAAATGGCTGTGAACGGTAGATCCGAGGAAACACTCATGAGTACCACCGCAAGCGACGAACCGAAGCTATTCTTTCCCGGCCTCGATGGCTTTTACACATCGGTGTCCGATCTCTGGTATCCGATGATCCGAGTTGGCATCGGCGCCATTCTTTTCGTGCATGGCTGGCGCAAGCTCAGTGACGGCATAGCCCAGGTCACCAGCACCTTCGCGAAGAATGGCTTCATGCCTGCCAATAGTTTCGCGCTCGCAGCCATATTTCTGGAGACGATTGGCGCGGTTTGCATCATGCTTGGTCTGTTCACCCGGTTCTTTGCAGCACTAATCACCGTCGGACTTGGCATCGTTTTCGTGAAGGTCCATTTGGCAAATGGCTTCGAAGTTGGCGACAACGGTTTTGAATATGTGCTCCTCGAGGGTATCGTTATGTTTGCCATTGTGTTGCGTGGCGGCGGTCCCTACTCGCTCGATCGAATAGTCGGAAAGCAACTCTAGAAAAAAGCACCCAGCTCCGCTGTACAAAAGGGGCCGGCTCATTACACTGTCTTTTTTTCTCACTGCGCCGCGGCTCGGAATTGGCTTTGCGCATACGAACTTCGGAATCCCGGCAACGGTTAATCCCAGACAGTGTGGAAATGAGTCAATTGCCGTGGCGCCGGCTTACTTGCGGGAAGGGGGGAAAGCGCGAATATTCGCGCCAATTTGGGAGCTATCCGGGATATGATGCTCCAAGAAACGCGATCGCCAGGTTGAAAGGAGATCGACTTTATGCGCACCGAAAAATTGCTTAAGCTGAACAAATTTGTAAGTAGCCCACGATTGAAGATTGCTGCCGCGCTCGTGCTTGATATCTTGCGGATGCGCCATCTCATCATTCGTTTTGATCCCATTATGGCCTGCAATATCCGTTGTGGAATGTGCTATTTCAGCGATGATAGTTGGCTGGCGACACACCCGGTAAAGCGCTTCAGTGACGATGAAGTCGAGCGCTTGGCGGCAATGTTCCTGCCGCGGGCGCTTCAATTTCATATTGGGTGTGGCGCCGAGCCAACAATGTACAAGAATTTTCCGAAGCTTGTGACGCTTGGGAAAAAATATCGCGTCCCATTCGTTGGCTTTACCACGAATGCACAGTTGTTGACGGCCGATAAGAGTATGGCTCTTGTCTCCGCGGGATTAGATGAAATTACTGTTTCCACGCATGGAGTAACGCGCAAAACTTATGAGAGTCTGATGAAGGGAGCGTCTTATGCTCGCTACCACGAAAACCTTGCCGAGCTTGTCAAGGCGAAACGAAATGCAAAATCTAATATCCCTCATATCCGTATCAATTATGTTGTGAATCCTGACAATCTTGAAGAACTTCGCGGGTTCTTTCGAGTATTTGGCGAGTATGGAATCTCAACATTGCAAGTCCGTCCTATCATTGATTTTGGGGAAACCGATTACAAGAATAAAGACCTCCGACCATTTCTTGCTGAATATAACGACATCATCAAGGAGCTTGCTGGTGAATGTCAAAAACGAGACATTATATTTCTGGCAAATCGAGCCAACGTCACTTACGACAACGCGAATGACTCCAGTTTCGTTTATGAGATGGCGTTTGGTTGCTGGATCGACCCAAGTCATGTCTGGCGCCAAGATTTTGATTGGCGCAGGCAAACATATCAAGAGTTTAAACGACAAATCGGGTATCGCCGTGAATTATTTGGCTATTTGCTGACGTTGCCGAAGCTAAAGAATGCCACAACTGTCGCACACGAAATCTACGATTAGGCGGTGGACGGAATTAGCGTCCGGGTCTGGACTCACAATTTGATCCCAGTAGAGGGCGCCGACGAGGTTGCGGCAAGGAGGTTTCTGGCGAGCTTGTCGTAGCAGGTAGCGGTGTGCCGCCAATCCATGACGCGGCAGAAGCGATTTTCGATGGTGGGGCGGCGGCGGTATCAGTAGGCTTTCTTGGTGACATTGCTGCGGTTGGGGATGACCGGCAGAGCACCCTCATCCTTGATCTGCGGGCGCACACTTTCTCGCTGTTGTATTTTGGCGTGTCGAGCACGTCGCCGACGAGCTGGCTGTCATGGAATTGGCCACCTCTCACTGTGAAGTTCAGCGGCCGAGCATCATTCACCTTTCAACTGAGCGCACCTGCCGTAGTAGAGCAACTAGCAAGACGTAATCTCTTGAGGGCGCGGTTCCCGATAGCGTAGTTTAGAAAATATGATACCTTCCTATGTGAGCCTTTCTAGGGCGCGTTTTGCGGAATCATCCTTTGAGCATGAGACCGTTACAATTCATCCTTGTGGCTCAAGTCCTGCTAGCGATCGGCTGCGGTCAGGCCTTTTCAGATACGGGGGTCGTCAGTGTGAGTGCCGACGCGTTTTTGAGTTCCCTTGGAGTCGATATTCACGTCGACCAAGGAGTTCCCGGGGCCTCCTATATCGCGCCATTACGATATTTGGGTATACGCAACGTCCGAGACGAAGGACGCCACTCGTTGCAATTCCAATTGATCCATCAACAAACCGGCATTCGTCTCGACTTGGTGGGCGAGGGGAACCTAGAAGACACGATCTCGACCGGCAAGACGTTGGCAGCGTCCGGTGCGCTAATGGCGTTCGAAGGACCGAACGAACCTAACAATTTTCCGATCACATACAATGGGCAATCTGGCGGCGGAGCGGGATCATGGGCACCCGTCGCGCAGTTTCAAGAAGCTCTTTACCGGGCAGTTAAATCGGACCCGGACTTACAAAAATATCCGGTTTTCGCCGTCTCGGAAGGTGGAGCTGAGACCGACAATGTAGGGCTGCAATTCTTGACGATCCCGGCTGGAGCGGGAACGACTTTTCCCGCTGGAACGCGATATGCCGATTACGCCAATTCTCACAACTACGTCACAAGCACCCGAAAAATGTACATCGACAATCAAGCATGGAACGCGGCGGATCCTACACTGAGTGGTCCCTGGGACGGACTCGTTGGTGAGTATGGTGTCACTTGGGGGCATCATTTCCAGGGCTATACAACCGAACAGCTCCTGACCCTGCCCCGTGTGACCACTGAGACAGGTTGGGACTCAATGTCAAGTATCGGCGGAGAACGAACGCAGGGGACAATCTTGGTGAATACTTACTTGGCGCAATTCAAACGAGGCTGGCGTTACACATTTATTTACCAGCTGCGTGATGGGGAAGGCGGCAGCGATAACTTGGGGCTTTTCAATTCGAACTCGACGCCGAAATTGGCCGCGACCTACATACACAACCTCACCTCGATTTTGGCAGACCAAACACCCGTCGCTTCGCCGGGCATTTTGAACTATTCCATCATTGATGAGCCTGCCACGGTTCATGATCTACTCATTCAAAAAAGCAGTGGTACCTTTGAACTCGTGGTCTGGGATGAAAACGTCAGAGGCCAGGATAATGTCGTGGTGAATTTGGGCCGCACCTACGCCACAGTGAATGTCTACGATGTCACGGTTGGCGCGAGCCCGATTCAAACTCTCGCCAATGTCGGCTCTGTCACTTTGAACATGAACGATCACGCTTTGATTATTGAGATTATAAAATGATTTCGCCGTACGGGCGGCGATTAGGTCCGGAACGCTTCAATCGAAATCTGCCAGCACTTTTTAGTGCTCTCTAGTCCTCGTAACTCCTTAATTTGTTAGCGCGCGCATGCTAAGGTCTATTACTGTGTCACCCCTGGGCAAAGACTAGCGCATTGGAATGCCAACTAAAATCCACCATATGCAGGGACTGATCAGAGCTGTCGGATTTGTCGCGGCGGTAGGACTACTCGTACGCAGATCGCTTCGCTTAAAACAGCCTGTAACTGTATACGCGGATGGCCACTGCATTTATATTCGCCCCACCGACAGTGATCTGTTCGTGGCATCTCAGATATTCGGCTGGCGCGAATATGATATTGGCATTAAGCCGCGAAAAGCTCTCAACTCACTCGCTGCATTTTGGCGAAAACAGGGCGATATTCCTGTGATTGTGGATGCGGGCGCGAATGTCGGCTACTCAGCCCTCTACTTGGCTGACTCTTTTCCAGATGCATTGGTGCTCGCCGTTGAACCTGATGGAGTGACCCTCGACGCTCTAAAGCGAAACTGTGCTGGTAATGAGCGGATCATTCCCGTGCATGCCGCGTTGTGGTCGCATGAGAAAGGGGTCAGCCTTAGGTCCGCTGACGCATTAGGATCATGGGCTAGAAGTGTTGAAGAAGGGGGCTCCACGCCGTCTCGTCGATTGGACCTTCTCCTCGCTGATATACCCCGCGCACGCGTACTTCTTATAAAACTCGATATCGAGGGCGCGGAGCGCGAAGTGTGTTCTTCCGCTTTGGAATCAATCCGTGCGGCGCCATGCATTATGATTGAACCGCATGACTTCATGTTTCCAGGTGCGGGCTGCCTTGCCCCACTGTATTCTGCTGTCGCAGGTCGAAAAATGGATACCCTACTTCGGGGTGAAAATATTTTGCTGCTGGATTCAACTTTAGCTGATGCAGCATTGTGATAGACTCTTATTTTCAGGTTCTAGCGGATCTGCACACCTGGACTCTCATTTCGTACATCGACCCATTTCGTAGATCGACCCATTTCGTACACGACCTCGCGCACGCGTTTCCCCTTAAAGTAGGTTGAAGAGAACGCAGCTTGGATTCAAAATGGCGAGGTTCAGCGCATGATGCAACAGAAGCCCGCCGACGACTCTTTTTTGGGACGTCCACCGATTGATCGGCGGTGGTCGGTCAATGGTAGGTTCCTCGCCCGCGTAGCGACGGGCGTCGATCGCTACGCGCAGGAAATCCTGAGGGCAATGGATGCGCTCGTTTGCGAGGGCCATCCACTGACCGCTGGACTCACATTGGATATACTCTGCCCGGCCGGAACTGTGGATGCCTCACCATTTGTCGACATTCCGCTTCGGTTGCTGCCAAGCGCACCCGGCCATTTCTGGGAGCAGTTCATCTTGCCCGGCCATGTTTGCGGGGGCCTTCTGAGTTTGTGCAACACCGGCCCGATCGCCCTGAAAAAGCAGATCGTCTGCATTCATGATCTCAATAGCCGGATTATGCCGGAGAGCTATGGCTTGATGTTCCGAGCGGTCTATCGCGTTCTTGTGCCGGCCCTTGGACGTCGCGCCGCGCAGATCGTCACAGTCTCTCGTTTCTCGCAGAAAATAATTGGGCGGTTCGATATCAAGCCAACGGATAAGATCACAGTAATTCACGATGGCTATGAACATGTGCTAGGGTGGAACCCAGATCGGTCGGCGCTCGTTGGGGCTGACCTGCCAAATCCTTTCGTACTGCTTGTTGGAAGCAAAGCACCACACAAGAATGTTGCGATCATCTACACAATTGCGGCGGAACTCGCCGGCAGAGGCATCTCCCTTGTGGTAGCGGGCGGGGAGGACGCCAGCGTGTACGCGGGCCAGCACAGCGATCCACTGCCGCCGAACGTAAAGCACCTCGGTAGGGTTAACGACGACGATCTTGCTTATCTTTACCGGCGGGCGCTGTGTTTGGTATTTCCTTCTAAGACGGAGGGCTTCGGCCTACCGGTACTCGAGGCGATGGCACTGGGCTGTCCGGTAATTTCGAGCGATGCTGCGAGCCTGCCTGAAGTGTGTGGGGAGGCTGCACTGTACGCGTCCCCTGACGATGCGGCGGCGTGGCTTGCCGCGATCGGACGACTTGCGGCCGAGCCGACGCTACGGGAAAACCTTGCCGGCGCTGGGCGGAAAAGATCGAAGGCGTTCACATGGCGGCGGGGCGCGGAGAAGTACCTCGAATTGATGTTTGCAGTCGATCATGGTAACCGCGACTGGCCATCCAGTCGACGCGGCACGCATGAAAACGCAGTCGACCTTGGAAGGCATTAGTGAGCGTGCACAAGTGGTCAAATTCAAATGGCAGGAGCGGCCCTGAATGAACTTCCCCGCTCTGATTTTTTGGCTGGTGATCGTCTGTAGCTTTTGGGCCCGCCCCAGAACGGTGCTGGTGCTGTTGCTCGCGTCAGTGCCCTTCGCCAGTCTGTCATTGCTACCTACCGCAATCACGGGTGGAATGACACTTTTGCCTCAGATGATGTTTGCCGTTGTTTTGATCCTCAAGGTAGTTGCTCCTCACGCGGTGACGCTGTCTCCAAAGTTCTTGAATGCTTTGCAATTGCGAAGCCTGGGGTATCTGGCACTATTCTTGTTGGCGGGCATTGTGGCAACGATGATCATGCCGAGGCTCTTTCTGGGACAGGTCGTCATATTCCCGATGCGAACTGCGTATATGGCAGATTTACTGAGCCCAGGTCAGGCAAATTTCACGCAATCGGGGTATGTGGTGCTGTCTGTTATGACCGCACTTGCTGTGACGTTGATGGCGGACGAACCGGGATTTACGGGGACGTTGCTGAAGGCATTGCTCGCTGGAGGCATGGTCTGCGTCGTCACTGGCCTGATCGATATCGCGGCGGCGTCCACCGGGATGGAAAGCTTGCTCGAGCCCTTCCGCAATGCGGAATATGCGTTGCTGACGAGCGACACGGTTGGCGCGGGCGTGAGGAAGGTCGTTGGCTTCACACCCGAGGCGTCGGCGTATGGCCCTATCTGCGTCGAGTTTGCCGCCGCCACTGGGCTTCTGCGAAGCCTCTATGCGGAAGGTCAGCAGCGCATGTACGCGACGATAGTTGCAGTCAGTCTGGTGGTCATGGCGCTGCTCTCTACGTCCTCCGCTGCCTATGGAGGCTTGGCGATATTGGGATTGGTTTACGGCGGGAACCTAATCAGGCGCGCGGCCTATTCCTCGGCGATAGGCCAGAGCGGACTTTTGGGAGAGTTGCTCGTGGGCCTGGGTTTGATAATCGCGCTGCTATTCGTCTTGATTGCTCACGCGGACCTGCTCAACCCGCTACTCAACCTGATCGAAGAGCAAATATTCAACAAGCCGTTAACTGCTTCATTCTACGAAAGGTCTCATTGGAATACCACTGCCTGGGAGGCAGTAGCCTCCACATGGGGTCTCGGCATCGGATTTGGATCAACCCGGACATCGAGCTGGTTCGCGTCGGTCATCAGCAATACGGGGGTGATTGGCGCTGCGTTCATGGGAGTCTTCCTAGTCCAAACCTTTGCCAGGCGATCGATTTCGCGCACCCCGTTGTCGGCGGGACTGCTTTCCGCGCTGAAATTGTCACTGGTCCCAGCTTTGGCGATGGCGGGTGTTGAATCACCGGGACCCGATTTTGGACTATGGATGGGGGTTGTGTTTGGCGCGATCACAGGTATCGCGGCGCTCCGCTCCGTGCGCAATTCAATCGATCATGTCGCAGCAGACAAGGCCATAACGGCAAGTACCAGGGGGCGTTGGATCGGCAGCCGAGCGTTTGGCCGATTCCCACTTTCGACACCTTACCGAGGCAGCGGACCCGACAAGCCCGTACCGCGGCGATCATTCCGTTCATGAAGCGCAAGATCCCAGGGGACAACCGACCGAGATGAAGCTGGGTCTCGTGATCGCCTCGCATGGCCGACCGGATATCCTGCAACAGGTGCTGATGAATCTAGTGTCACAGCCCAGGATTCCGGATGACATCGTCGTCTCCGCCGTAGTTCCAGGGGATATTCCGGAACTCATTCCCTCGATTGCAAACGTGAGAAGGGTATTTGGCAATGCCGGCCTCACATGCCAGCGTAACAGAGGTATTTCTTGTCTGATCGACACAACGGATGTGATCGTATTTATCGACGACGACTTCCTAGTCGGTGATGACTATTTCCTCAATCTAGAAAGAATCTTTGAACGTGATCGATCGATCCTTGGCGTCAACGGAGAAGTCATTGCCGATGGAGCGAACTCACCAGGTCTCACGTTCGAAGAAGGGCTCGGGTTGGTGGAGCAACATAGCCGGAGCAAAAAGCTGGCGCCCGTCATGCGAGAGATTAGAGGTACCTATGGATGCAACATGGCGTTTCGGACCGCCGGCATAGGCTCAGTGCGATTCGACGAGCGCCTACCCTTGTATGGTTGGCAGGAAGACCTGGATTTCTGTGGAGCATTGCGCGGCTCCGGCCGGATTGTAAGGACGAATCTTGTCTGGGGGGTCCACCTTGGCACAAAGCGCGGTAAAGGAAGCGAGGTTCGACTGGGCTACTCGCAGATCATAAATCCAGCCTACATTGTCCGCAAAGGTAACATGTCAGTTTCATATGCGTTTCGGCTGGCTGGGAAGAACTTCCTTGCAAACCTCATCAAGAGTATCCGCCCGGAAAGCTATGTCGACCGTCGCGGCCGGCTACAAGGCAATCTAATCGGCATGTTTCACTTGATGATTGGTCGATTGACGCCCGAATATATATTAGAGCTGAAATGAATAGAACGGGCAGCCGCGCAAATAGCATAACGGACATTCCGTAACGTGATCGGCACAACACGTGAATTTCTTTCCGCGGAGTTCCGCCCGCCGATGCAAATCGACCGAGGGGTAGTTAGGGGAGCCTCTTCACGCGCTGCGGGCGTAACGATTGACGACCTGCCGAAGCATTCGCCGGCAGTATTCAAGTTTAATAGTTCAGTTGCTTGCAGCGGGAATGTCTTCCTTTTCCAGCATGCGCGCATTCCGACTAAGAGCCTGTCGACGGGGCAACTCGAATTGATCGTCTGATGCGGTCACTCTCCTATGCTCGGCGGTAACAGCGCATTCAAACCCTGCGCGCATGACTATGTCGTGGGTGGTTGGTCCCCAATCACCGAATGGGTACGAAAAGGAGCGGACCGGCTTCCCTATTATAGCTTCGAGGAAACGCGAGCCCGAGACGATTTCCTGTTCTTGCATGGCTGGGGACAGAGTGGGCAGGGAGGGATGAGTCGCGGTGTGTCCACCGATCTCGAACAGTGGGTTGGAAGCTAGCGTGCGCAATTCCGGCACGGTCATTGGCCGATGTGTTGCACGAAGCTCACTTTTAAGACCCATTAGGTCACGGAGCTGATCAAAGTATCTGCGACGTCCTTCTGCCGACAGGTCGCGAAGGAGCGCCCACATCGCAAAGAAAGGCGTGAGTGGCCGCTTGTCAGGCAGGGCGGCATAACGCTTTGTCTCCGCACGATTAGGCAAGAGGTGCGTCGCAGTCTGGTACTCAAATCCACGCGCATGGAATATTAATTCGAGCTGATCCCACCAGAATTCCTCGGCCCGCGATATGGCATCTGAAACAATGAAAAACGTTGCCGGAAACCCGAACGATTCAAGCACCGGGGCTGCCACGAGTGCATTGCAGGCGTAACCATCGTCGAAGGTAATTGCGACCGCGTTTCTCGGCAATCTGTTCTCAATATGAAGTCTTGCAAACTCCCTGAGCGGAAGGACCGTCTTGCTGCGAAGCTTGCAAAGCTGGCGCTCAAATTCGTTGGGCGTGACCGCCAGATTCCAAGGATCGAAATCGACTCTTGCTACCCGGTGATAAACAAGGATCGATCTCCCGACGATTGGACGCCCTATGATGCGTCTTGCGATACGCTTTGCGACCCTGATAAGATTTGTTCTCATGCTCGCTCCAATCAGGATTCCAGGATGAACACTTACCTGCACGTCGAGGCGGCTCTCCTCCGAGACCCAGCTTTTGGAATGCAGACCATAATTCTGTGCGCGCGTTGGCGTCCCGACTGGATCTAGCGAGCTTGACTGTGCCACATCATTTCTGAACATGTCGTTGCCATATCGAACGTCGGGACCTTACATACCCGTCCTTCCAAGGCGCTAACGCTGAACCGCCGTTGCGGAACATGTCAATACACGAAACGCAGGGGGCAGGAAATCGGTCGGTCGCCATAATATTAACTATCGGCGATCACGCTCCTTTCTTAGAGGATGCTCTGCAAAGCTGCATGCAGCAGACGATCCGGCCCACGGAAGTACTGTTGGTTGACCGTGGGTTACACGGAGGTGCAGAGAGCCTTGCGGCTGCGTTCCCGGGGGTCGTACTCCATCGGCAGAAGAGCGCGAATCGCTCTGTTGCACAAGATGCAGGTTTGGCGAGAGTTTCCAGCGCTTTCACTGTATTCCTCGATGCGGATGAGCGGCTGACGCCATTGACGATCGAGGCGGGCCTCGCGTGCTTCGACAAGAACCCCGACGCATGGCTGGTCTGCGGCGCACATCAAATCTTCGATGCGGCGGGGCGCCCCGCCTCTCCAGTGTGGCAGGAACGGCTCGATCGGCGGCAGTCCGACGCGATGCAGCTCGCACGCAACTTGATTGCGGTGCAAGCCGCCGTCATGTATCGGACCGATCGTTTGCGTTCCCTAATGAGCTCTGACGAGAATCGGGATGTTCGCGCGGACGACGACATCTTTTTTCGGATTGGACGCATTGCCACTCATGACTGCTGCGTCGCGGAATATAGATATGACAAGCGGCTGATGCTCGTGCGCTCCATTGTCGGATCCCAGACAATTGATGATCGATTGCCGGGGGTAGATATTGCTGCACAGCCCGGGCAGAGGTTGCTCTTTCACCATAATGCGCCACAGGTGTTTGCAGCGGCGGCGAGGAACCTTATCAAGAATGGACGGAAATTGGAATCGGTGAAGATGTTGCTGCGCGCGGCGAGGATGGCGCCTCTCGCTCTGCTAAGAACCGCGATGTCGCGAGGCGTGAAAGCGGCCATGCGGCGCCTACCGCGCTCGATCGGCCGGCATTTCGGCGAAGCGCTGTGGGTTCCCGATGTCGGCAGCGTGCGCTTTGGCGACTTTGGGAGAACCAAGCCGATCAGCATTGATGATGGGTCTGATCGAGGGAAACCGGTAGATCGGTACTACATTGAACGGGTTTTGGAAGACTACTCCGAGCTGGTGAGTGGTCGCGTTCTTGAGGTCGGTGGGCGCGAATATACGCGATTGTTCGGAGCTGAAAAGGTCGTCAGTAGTAACGTACTCGACATTAATCCGCTCAATCCGGACGCGACCATCGTCGGCGATCTCGGTGTTGTCGGTGCGCTTCCTGAGGGTGTTTTCGACTGTATCGTTCTGACTCAGACCCTGCAGTATATTTATAATCTCGATCATGCGATGGAAAATCTTTTCCGAGCTCTGGCGCCGGGCGGCGCCCTGCTGATCACGGTTCCCGGCATTTCGGCGATCGGCCGGGGCGAGACAAGTACGTGGTACTGGGAGTTCACCGAGCTTTCGCTGAAGACCCTGCTGAGCAGCCGTTTCGGCGAGATTAACGTCCGAGTCCAATCTTTCGGGAACGTGTTCGCTGCGATCTGCTTCCTGACGGGACTGTCATTGGCGGAAGTAGGAACGGAGAAGCTCGACTACAACGATGAGAGGTACCCGGTAACAGTCGCCGCGTGCGCCCGAAAGCCACTGCAGAGCCATTGATGCGTCCTTTGGTGCGGTGGGAATGATTGGCATATACCGCCGGCGTCTTGGAACGGACGAGGAATGCGACCTTGCCGGATTTTAGTGCACCTTTTGCAATGCTAAGAACCATTAAATCGGGCGTGAAAACGACAATACGGCGCCTGTCGCGCTCGACCGTACGATATTTCGGCGAACTGTGGGTCTCGGATTTCGGGAAATTGCGCTTTGGCGACTTTGGGAGAAATAGGCCGATCAGCAGTGATTTTGGGTTCGATCGAGGGAAGCCCGTAGATCGGTACTACATTGAACGAGCGCTAGGAGACTACGCCGAGCTAGTACGCGGTCGGGTACTCGAGGTCTGCGGACGTGACTACACGAGTTCATTTGGAGCCGAAAAGGTTGTGTGCAGCGACGTGCTCGACATCGACCCGCTCAATCCGCTCGCAACCATTGTTGGCGATCTCGGCGTGGTCGACGCGCTTCCTCAGGGCGCTTTCGACTGCATTGTCCTGACACAGACACTTCATTTGATTTATAATCTCGACAACGCGATGGAAAATCTCTACCGAGCGCTGGCGCCGGGTGGCGCCCTGCTAATCACGGTTCCCGGCATTTCGCCAATCGTCAGGAACTGGATAAGTATTTGGTACTGGGCGTTCACCGAGCTTTCATTGAAGACCCTGCTAATTAGCCGCTTCGACGAAAGTAACGTGCAGGTGCAATCGTACGGAAACGTGTTCGCTGCAATCAGCTTCCTGACGGGCCTGTCATTGGAGGAAGTTGGGACGGAGAAGCTCGACTTCAAGGATGAGAGCTATCCAGTGACTGTCTTCGGCTGCGCGCGCAAGCCCCGGTAGAGCATCCAAGAGGGGTCCTTTCAACCTGCCCGAGCTTGCGGGGAACAAGTGGAGTAGATGACCCCAGCTCAACCAATCTTGCCGTCTGCAAGTTGTTTGCGGCCGAATGCGCAAATGATTAAGAGACGGCTCATCAGGGCGACAGCCACGATGCCGCTTCGAGGATTACGTCAAAGCCTGGGATGGTGGACAGTGTTGTGGTAATTTGACAGGGACGATGCCAGAAAGGACGGAACCATGGGGCTAATCTCGCGCGGTTTGCCAGTCGTCGCGCCGGAGCTGCAAAATCAGCCTTCCAGTCGTGTCAATATCGAAGCTGGTGCAGCTCCACTGGTAACCGTCATTACCATTTTTCTGAATGCCGACCGTTTCATCCGAGAGGCGATCGAAAGCGTGCTTGCTCAAGACTTCACGAACTTCGAATTGATCCTTGTCGACGACGGCTCGTCGGATGGCAGCTCGGCCTTTGCGCGTGGATACGCCGAGAGGTTCCCCGAAAAAATATCTTATCTGGAGCATGAAAATCATGACAACAAGGGGATGAGCGCATCGCGTAATCTCGGAATTCGACATTCCCGCGGCGCATATATTACCTTCTGCGATGCTGACGACGCGTGGATGCCAGGCAAACTTTCCGAACAGCTGGAAATCTTCCGTATTTACCCCGAACTCGGCATGGTGTGCAGCGCCGCCAACTATTGGCGTTCATGGATGGGAGGCGACGACCAAGTCGTCCTGTCTGGCCATGTCCAGAATATTCCCTTGCGCCCTCCAGCGGCATGCCTCGCAGTTGATCCCCTCGGTGGGGCGGTCGCGCCCTGCAACGACCTGCTCGTGCGCCGCGATGTCATTCTTCAAGTTGGCGGCTTTGAAGACCATTTCACCGGAATGTACGAAGACCAGGCTTTTCTCGCCAAAGTCTATCTCGCGACGCCAGTGTACTTTTCGAGTCAGGTTTCGTTGAATTATCGACGACATCCCAACTCCTGCATGGCTGTTGCGGAACGCGGCGGCCACTACGATGCAGCCCGACGCCATTTTCTCGAATGGTTAGCCGAATATGTGCGGGCGCTCCCGGCCCCGCGACCGGTCGGCGTCGAGGCAGCAATTCGGCGCGCGCTCATGGCATATCGGCACCCATGGCTCTATTTCTTCTTGACATTTCCGACAAGGGGGGCGGGCCGCATCAGGCGCGAATTGCAATTCGCTTGGTCGGCCCTAACTAGGTCTTTACCATGGTGACGTGACGACCGTGATGCCTCCGCAATCGCGGACCGCTCATTAGTTTGCGCCCTGGTAGGAGCCGACGCGCAAGCCTGCTCCACCACAGATGTTCTAGGAGATATTCTGACTACGAGGCGTTTCAAAGTTTGACAGATTCTCGACGGGGGCTAATCGTTGCACTCGGCCCATTCCACTTCTTTAAAAATAACCGACGCAGAACATTTGCAAGCTCATCTACATGAATTGTGATACAAGTGAAATGCTCTCCAGGCAGATATTCGCAGCGAACAAAGCGAGCAAGGTGACACCAAGGCGAGGGCGAAAACCTATAGATTAAGCGATTTTCCTCACAGACCAAACAAAACACCTCGCTATCGATCTTCGGCGGAAGATAATTGCACATGCTTCGGAAATACGGGAGATCCAATATGTCGGTTTGAAGCCCTAACTTTGACCCCTCCTGAAAAGAGCCGAAAACTTTCCCAACCGTTCGCCGGATTACCTGAGGGCTTTTCCAGTTAACTGATGCGAGCCAATTGAACCCATTCCTGATTATCTGACCGTTTCTCCAATTAATCGATCGGGACCAGTTAAGCCAATCCCAAACGGCATTCATCCCATAGTCCTTTATTTTTGCGGCTTTTGCTCGAGGCAGAAAGCGTGATAATAGCCTCACCAGTTTTTGAACTGCACGTGGCCCTCGGCGCGCGTTGATCGAGATTGTATCAATCAACACGACACATTCGACTTCACGACCAACCCTGCTGAGCTGGTAAGCTAGCTCCCACGCGATTAGACCGCCGTGACAAAAGCCACCCAGCCGGAAGCAACCGCTAGGATGAATAGCGAGCACTTGAGCTAAATAGGATTGTGCTATTTCCTCAATCGTAAATTGTGAACCTCTCCTTGGCTTGGTCGCAGGGTGAAGCAGGTAAACGGGCTGATCGAATCCAAGCCGGTCTGCCAACTTGAGGGCATAAAATCCGCGGCCCCCCCAATCGCCATGGCAGTAAAAGAAGGGCACTCCACTGCCCGGTCGGGCGCATGTGACTGTTTCATTTTGCAAGGGCGTTGCACGCGTAATCGCATTGGCAAGTTGCCGAACAGTGTATGCTTCCCGGAGTGCGGATTGCGGTACGGCTTGTTTAGTAAGCGTCTCAACTTCGAGGAGCATATCTTGGGCGAGTAGAGAGTCTCCGCCGGCTTCGAAGAAATTATCTTCAATTCCAATATTCTTACTCCCAAGCAGCCGTTTCCAAATTTCCAAAATCTGGTGCTCAAGACTGTAGTTGGCTTCTATGACGCTTTGCTTATAACCTGAAACAATCTGTGGAAGCCTCAGTCTCAAAATTTTGCCAGTAGGGCCTTTTGGAAGACTTTCCAGGATAAACAGGCGTTGCGGCACCTTGAAAGGTGCTAGATGCGCAGCAACATATTCTCTTAGTTCGTTGGGTGTTGCGTTTGCCCCTGGCCTCAAAGTGACCGCTGCAGCTACATTCTCGCCCAACCGAGGATGTGGTACCGGAAAAGCCGCGGCCTCAAAGACAGACGGGTGATTGAGTAAAACTTGCTCGACATCATCTGGCAAGATCTTCTCGCCGCCACGATTAATTAGCTCCTTTGTTCTGCCAACAATGGTGAGATATGCTTGCGCGTCAATAAAGCCAAGATCTCCGGTCGCTAGCCATTCTTGATGAAAGCCTGAGACCTCACTATCAACCTCATTGAGGTAACCGGGCATTACGCTCGGGCCACGGATGACAATCTCACCAATTTTTCCGAAGGGAAGCAGCTCGTCATCCGAACCCTTGATGGCTAGCTCATTCGGAGGAATCAGTCCGACCGTGCCTGGTTTTTGTTCGCGGGGCGGCGCGGGATTTGCTGCCATTATACCCGCTTCGCTAATGCCGTAGACTGCGAGAATGGGGATCCGAAGGATGGACTCCAGTTCCGATCGTACGACGTCGGGAAGATTAGACGCAGTGCAAGTAATAAAGCGCAGACGATGCTCCAGATATTTCCCACTCCCTGATCGTAGGCGATCCAGGATAGCTTGAAGGAGGGGTGGCGTTGCTGTGAACCACGTTGGTTGCAGGTCGGATATCCAATCGGAAAGTTCCTCGACATGATGATGGTCTGGCAGTGCTACGCTCCCGCCAAGCAGCAAAGGCATGAGAAGACCCGCCTTAGCCCCTCCTCCATAGTGGACCGGAAGAATGCAGGCAGACCGGTCTGCCGTACCAAGTCCAAACCAAGATTGCATTTTACTCGCCATAGCGAGCAAGTTGATGTGAGTATTTGGAATCAATTTTATCTTATCAGTTGTACCGGACGATTTTAATATTAGAGCTGGAGAATTAGCCGATGGACTCCCCGATTTTCGGCGCGTCACAGGAACGGGATGAATCTGTTGCAGGACGACATTTGCGAGACAGCGAGCCGCCTTTGATACCCAAAATACGCCGATAGGGCCATTCTCCAGTGCGGACCAAACCGGCAAGTCAACCCAGCTTGGCAATACGATGGCATCGATCTCAATCCTCTTTAATTCCTCTTTAAGCTCAAGTACGGTGAGGTTTGGATTGCACGGAACGCTCATTGCGTGTGATGCAATCGAAATAGCAATAACTGCTGCCTCAGGACCTTCGGGCAGCACTATCGCCACTCTCGACAACGATCCAATGCCAGCTTCCCGCAGTTGTCGCCCAATATGCCTTATCTGCTGGTCTAATTCCTGAAAAGAAAATGGAGCAAATTCAGAACCGACTAACGCAACTTGTTTCGGATGACGTGCCGCGTGCTGTTCAATTGCCTCGGCAATCGTTTGCGGCGTTAGGTTCGGCATTTCAAGCATTCCCCTTAATGGTGGTTGAGAAAAACATTATAAAATAAACGAATCCGAAGGTCCATCGTGTATAGGAGCTCAGAAAAGATTGTGTCCATCACTGCAACATCGAGCGCGCCCCAGTCGCGCCCATGCCTCGACAGCAGGCGGAAAAGGGAGATTAATCAGCGAGCGGAGGTCACCAGCAAAGTTCATTGTCTCAGTGATGTCCGCTCTCGCCATCGTCTCGGCGAGAGCGATGGCCACGCTCTCCCGCGGACCATCGGCAGGACAGCCGGTAGATTGCGTCCAATTGCCGTATTTTCTGCATGTCACACCCGGGCGCACCGCTGCGCAGTCGCCCGGAATGCCATTGATGATGTGGCGAATCCCCTTGGGCAGGCGGCCCTGCCCTCGCTTCCAGTATCACGTACAAAATACAAAAAGCCTCAGGATGCGCTCGACTTTCCTCACATCGCCGCGGCTCAAGACTGCCCCCAACTGAGAGATTACCCACGAAGCGGATCAATTGCCCCACCCCTTAAAAACGGGTAACTTTTCAGCTATTCAGGATTTTTCCATGATAACCGTCTCAACCGTGATACCTGTCCGAAACCGCGAGAAGTTTATTGTACGCGCCCTCGAAAGTGTCAGTTCGCAAACCTATCCTCCAAAAGAAGTTATTATAGTGGATGATGCATCAACGGATGAGACGCCGCATATAGTTGAGAACCTTGCCAAGAAGTTAAGCAATTTGGTTTTGATAAGACTCACTGAGAATGTCGGCGCAGGAATGGCGAGAAACATTGGAGCAAAAGTAGCAAACGGAGACCTTCTCGCGTTCCTCGATTCGGACGACACGTGGTATCCGAAAAAACTTGAAAAACAAATCAATGAATTCCAGATAGATAAGGATATTGTTGCAGTTCTTTGCGGCACTCTGGCAACGACCGGCGATTCTTCATCGTGGTATGTTCCACCGGCCGATTTGTCGCTGATGGCGCTTTACTGCTCCGATATTTGGGTCGGTTGTTCCACTGCAATGATCTCAAATAAGGCGTTCACCAAAATCGGCGGCTTCGATGCTTCATTGCCGAGCTGCCAAGATTTGGATCTTTTCATACGGCTTGCGGAGATTGGAAAAATCCGGACGGTGCAAGAAATACTCTCAGAATATTGTACGCACACGGGAGACAGAATATCAAACAATAAAACTAAGGTTCTGCTTGGCGTGAATATCGTATTTAATAAAATATATGACAAAGTGTCTGATCCTAGCGTCCTTAGGATCATTCGAGGGAATCACGAAGGCATGCTGGCCGAGTGCTTTTGTCCAGATGAACCTCATCGGGCGCTCGGGCACGCATTAAAGGCATTTGGAATCGCCCCCTCACCTCAAAAACTGCACGCTTTGGGGCGGGTAGCTAAACGTGTTGCTCAGAGTGAATTGCGCCGCTTGCGAAAGGCGTTCGTCCGGTGAAAGTGAGTGCAGTCCAATGGTCCTTCGACCCGCGAGCCGCGATTCCGGCCACCTAGAGCACCGTGACAGCGGCATCTACTCAGCGGATCAGCCACTTGGCGCAATCGTCCGGTATAGATCGACCAATTGGTCGTTCAGTCTTTCGAGATTGAAATGCTCCTCAACATAAGTTCGTCCAACCCGACCCATTTGGCTCCAAGCTTTAGGATGTTCCGCAAGCCGTTCTATAGCACGTGCTAACTCACTTGAATCACCTGGCGGAACCAAAAGTCCAGATTCACCTTCGCGGATACTCTCGTGGTTTCCACCAATTCTGGTTCCGATCACCGGCAGGCCTGAGGCTTGAGCCTCGGCCAGCGCAACAGATTGGTTCTCCTCCTCCCCCAATTCAGTTACGATACTCGGCAACACGAAAATTTGCGCGTGTTGATACAGTTCTATGACCGATTCTTGTGGTAATGCTCCAAGGAATTCGACTTGGTGCGCCAAGCCGAGTCGATCTGCCAACCCCTCAAGCTCTGCCCGCAACGGGCCATCGCCAGCGATCTGATAGCGAACACCGAGATATTTGTTCTTCAGTAACGCCACAGCATGCAACGCGTATTCGATTCCCTTGACTTTTACCAAACGAGCGACCGTGAGAAGTCGCAGCTCGCCATCGTGATTTTTGGTTCGCTCCGTAAAGCGAAATCGTGAAAGGTCAACGCCCATAGGCAGCCTCACAATGCGATCTTTAGGCGCGCCTAGCGCGATAAGTCGCCGCGTTATGAACTCAGACCCGGCAGTAAACAGCTCACCTTCGTTAAAAAGCCTTTGGTATAAATGTGGCCCCTCGATTCGAGGCAGCTGGTTCACATCATAGCCGTGGAAAGTGGTGATAACTGGCCCTCGAAGCGCCCCAAACGCTTTCCATACAGTTGCGCGCTGGCCGTTGGGGCCGAAGTGGCAATGGATCACGTCGTATCGCAACGGACCTTCCAAAGCGGGCAGTAGCTCATGGAGTAACGTCAGATTCAGTGCCAATCGCCCATGCCGCAACACGTTAATGCTATCCAGCGTGATTTCGGGATGCCGCCATCCCCACCGAGCCAATCGTCCAAGAGCGCTGCCCACGCGCACGAACCTAGGTCCGGGCATCGGATAAAAATGCGCGCGATCAAGCAGACGATATCGTTCGATATCCGCGTGCTGCCCTTTATTTGACCGTTCAACACGCCACCGCGCATGAATATCAAGTTCGTGTCCACGCTGTATCAATCCCACGATTTGATTAAGGATGAAGGTTTCGGAGGTAGCGGGGAATTCATTCAGAAAGAACGCTATTTTCATGAGATGCAACCATTTGGAAACTAGAACGTCGTCGCAGGATCATACGGAAAATCGCTGTTTAGTAAGTGCATCCGACATCGCGGCAGTTACGAGATAACGAATTGTCCGCCCATCACTCGGGATGCGCTGATAGAAATCGCTAGTGCCGACATTTATGCCTCCATTCGAAAGGACAACCTCTAACCCCTGGCCGCGCGCAATTCGGATGGTTTCCGCTGTCCAATCCCATGGACGACCAAAAGGAACCGCAAATATTGGTCGGTACGCTTTGAACTGCGACAATACCCGAACATTCTCGCGAAGATCATCAAGCTGCCATTCGGATGGCATCATTGAGAATCGCTGGTGTTCGTGTCCATGAGCGCCGATAGCGAATTGAATGCCATCCAAATCTGCCAGCCACGCGGCGGAGACCAATCGCGATCCCAAATTCGGTACCGAGGACGCAAGCTGTTCCAAATGATCTCGCACCGCCCTATAGTAAATCGGATCGTCAGTCGTCCGAAGGTGCAAGGCCTTTTCCTTGAGATCCTCGGGCAATGCTCCCTGTAAGCCGGAATTCTCAACGGTACAAAGGTACGACAAAATCGGAAACCAGTACGAACGGCGACCCTCAAGGTAAGCGCTATTGATAAAGAAGGTAGCTGGCAGATTACGCTCGCGCAACAACGGGACTACGCTATCAGCGATTGAAATGTCGCCATCATCGAAAGTCAGTGCAGCACACGATCCTCGCAAAACTCCGCGATTGAGCCGACCGATTGCATCATATAAAGGCAATATGTCAAACTTCGCGGTTAGGTAATCGATTTGTGTTTCAAAATGCTTCAGCTCTGTCCAAGTGTGTCTGTGATGGCGGAGAGGGTCAAACAGCGGAGTTACTTGATGCCAATTAAATATAATTAAAAAGTCGCTGTGGACCCGCCTCCATGCAAATGCTCGCAGAGCGAGAGACACGGTTTTAAGCGGCGTCAAAGCGTCGCTCTTGGCTTGATGGCTTTCCCCGCGATTCCGGTTATCATTATCGTTCCCTCGAAATCAGATGGCGGAAGTAGCGGTACATCCTTCTTTAGAAGATAGCTAATTATTGGCAGGGCCAGAATCGCAAGAATCCGACGTTTCACGCGACCCATCGGCCTTCGGCCCACCCACAATCCAAGCATCTGCGCAAGGCTGGCGTCCCAACCACCAAGGGCCTGCAATTCCACCCGCTCGAATCCGACGCTACGAAGTTGGCGCTCCAGGGCAAATGGGGTAGGGCGGCCTTGGTCATAAGGGGCATCGCAAATCGGCCAGAGGAATTTAACCGTAAAGAAAAATAGGCCGCCTGGGTTTAGAACGCGGATGGCTTCGCGCATCACCGCTTCCGGCTGCGGGCATTCAGTTAATACTTCGGTGGCGATTGCGCAATCAACTGAGTTCGTATTGAGCGGGATCGTGTGGCCATCCCATTCAATGTCGGGAGGTTCAAACCGCCCATATGCAGCATGGAGAAGATCACCACTCAAATCCAAACCAATGTATTTGACCACTCGACTAGATGGTGCCAGTAAGAGCGGCCGGTACGGTTTGCAACCGCAACCGATGTCAAGCACAGTTCCGTGGAAGTTGCTCAACTCTGCTGTCAAGGCATTAAGTATGGATCGTCGCGGAAGAAAGTTTGCGATTGTCCGGGTTGAGCAGAGAGGATTCAAGAATTCGTCGTGCGGGACCATGACATTGCTTTCCTAAAACAAAAGCCGCCAATTCGACAAGCATATTGTGTTAGTGCGCCTGACACGGATATCCGACGAATGGTGGCATTGCGAACAGGTAGTGTGACGCGTTCTCTAATCGTCGCGTTTCGTAGATCATCGATTGCCATCGAAAGAGCAAAGGGATCGCTAGAGATTATGACTTTGGAAGCTTTGATGGCAATACGTGTATCAGCTGGGAGCTCGTGCTTGGTTAAAGTCCTAATCAGCCGCGCAGATTACAGAGCCTGAGCTTAGCATCGAGGTATGGACCACGAAGACGAAACAAAATACTTGCCCCACTTCGGATCTAATTTGAGATCACCGTGCGCACCAGGCGCCGAAATAACGCTCAACTTGTAACAGCTTCGCACCCAGTCGATATCGAATTTCTCCAGGTCGTTGCACACATACGGACTCAGAGTATACTCACCCGGGTAAAGTCCCACTTGGTCGATCGCAGCCTCGATAGTCAAACGACCCTCGCTCCGGTCGAGACGCACGCCCTCATGAGAGGATCGCAAGTCGAGAATCGCATCGCCTGATGCGGAATGCACCAATATACCAAATACCGCCTGTGTCACCGTTCGTTGAAATTCGATGGACATCACGAAGCGCACTCCTTTCTGACCGAAGAGCACGGAATCAATATGTCCGTTGTGCTGATCGCGCACTTCGAAATCAGTAATCATTGCGTCACCGTTGGTCGTGCGATCTTTCCAGTTGCGCAGTGAAACCCTTCCCACCGCGCTACCAAAGGACGTGTATTGTCGGATGATCTCCACAGGTTCACCATCTCCCGCGAGCCGCCCCTCGCGCATTAGGATCGCTCGACGGCACAGCTGCTGAATCGCTCCCATGTTGTGGCTCACGAACAATACCGTACGTCCGTGAGCATGCGCCACGCTGTTGAGTTTCCCAAGACATTTTTCCTGAAATGCCGCGTCGCCGACCGCCAGCACTTCATCCACGATCAGGATCTCGGGCTCCAGGTGGGCCGCTACTGCGAAAGCCAAGCGCACATACATGCCGCTGCTGTATTGTTTCACGGGGGTGTCGATAAACCTTTCCATTTCCGAAAAGGCGACGATCTCATCGAATTTCTGCTTGATCTCCACTTTCTTCATTCCAAGAACGGCGCCATTGAGGAAGATGTTCTCCCGACCGGTCAATTCCGGGTGGAAACCGGTACCCACTTCGAGTAGGCTCGAGACCCGACCTCGCAGGATCGCGCGTCCTCGATCCGGCTCGGTGATCCTGCTCAAGATTTTCAATAATGTCGACTTGCCAGCCCCATTTCTTCCTACGATCCCAAGTACCTCGCCGCGCTTGACCTCGAAGCTGACACCATCCAGCGCCCAGAATTCCTCTATCTCATCGCCCTGCACAATCTGCTGGCCGCGAACGACGTCGGCTGTTCTGCGCGCGAAATTGCGAACCTCGCGGCTGATTATATCTCTCATTGCTGTATACTTTTCACGCTGGGCGGACCGATGTCCGACCAGATAGCGCTTTGACAAATTCTCGACAGCAATGACGATGTCGGGCATGGCAGGGCCGATTAGATCAGATCAGATCGGCAAAACTCCTTTCCATTTTTCTAAACGTGCGAACTCCCAGCCACACAAAAAATGCACTGACGCAAACGCTCAAGGCGAGGCCGGGCAAATATAGTTTGCTCTGCTCTCCAAGAAGGCACCAGCGAAATCCATCAATGATGCCAACAAGCGGGTTCACAGAAAATAGCAAGCGCCATTGATCGGGAATGATGCTTGAGCTGAATCCGACTGGAGATACGTAGAGGCCCAATTGCAATATGAACGGAATGACGTAGCGGAAATCCCGATACTTGACATTGAGCGCCGTGATCCAAGTGCCCATACCAAGGCTTACCATAAAGGTAAGAAACACAAACGGCGGCAATAATATGATCTGCCATCCTGGCACGGACCGGTACCAGATCATTAGCGCCACGAACAGCGCGAAGCTAATGAGGAAATCGACAAACCCGACCATCACCGCAGCGATAGGTACAATTAAGCGTGGAAAGTATACCTTACTGATGAGCCTGGAATTATCGCCACTGATCAGACTGCTCGACGCGTCGGCTAACGAGGCGGAAAAGAAGCTCCACGGCAGCATGCCGGCAAAAACCATAAGCGGATAGGGCGCGGTGCCATCAGAAGGCAGCTTGGCCAGCCTACCGAAAACGATAGAAAAGATTACTATTGCAAGGAACGGCCGAATCAGTGCCCAGGCCACGCCTATGACCGTCTGCTTGTAGCGTACCGAAATGTCGCGCCAAGCTAGAACCTGAAAAAGCTCTCGGTATTGCCACAGGTCACGCCAATAGTGCCGCTCGGTGCGGCCTGGCTCGATAATCAATTCCCGTGTCATCGCCGCATCCAATAAT
>Ga0210394_10002357_pt1 | contig 26079 bp, 23 predicted proteins | sample IncBWC12MmetaG_FD_160121 | JGI IMG/M metagenome (GOLD analysis project Ga0210394, IMG submission 160121) | Forest soil microbial communities from Barre Woods Harvard Forest LTER site, Petersham, Massachusetts, United States - Inc-BW-C-12-M | ecosystem: Environmental > Terrestrial > Soil >...
ATACAAGTGACCATCTCGAATGCCGATGTTCGCGCGCGACATCGTTTCGGTCACCTCTGCGGGAGCCACACCGGGAAGATTGAAGCACAGAGTAGGTACGCGTTCTCCGATTCTCTCCTTTGTGATGACGCCGTAGACCATCGCGCCGCTTTCTTTCAGTACGCGCAACATTTCGAGCGAGAGCGTCTCTTCGTACTCCCGAATCGCTTTCATGGCCCGAGTGATATTTCCACGACGTGAAGATGACGCGGACGCGTTTCCCTCTCGCGCTTCGCCGAGCGAAGCCAGATACCCGATCGCGGCATCCATGCCGGCAACGTTTTCGTACACAAACGTTCCTGCTTCAATCTTCAGCGGCGGCTCGTTGGGAATAAAGTCCTCGCGGAACGTCGGAAGTTTCCGCAGCAGATCTTCCTTTCCCCACAAAAATCCCATATGCGGCGCGAAGATTTTATATCCCGAGCAAACCAGGTAATCGCAATCCCATGCCTGCACGTCAATCACGCCGTGTGGACCGAAATGCACGCAATCGAGAAAAAGTTCAGCGCCTGCAGCGTGGGCCACCTTCGCCGCCGCCGTAACATCCACCACTGAACCCAGGGCATTGGAAGTCACCGTGCCCGCGACCAGCCGCGTGCGAGACGACACGACCTCGCGCAAGTCGTCGGCGTACAGATTCCCGTCGTCCCGCATCTTCCACCAGCGAAACTTCGCGCCGTCGCGTTCGAGCGCAAGCCAGGTGGCAATATTTGCCTCGTGGTCCATGTCGGTGACGACGATTTCGTTTCGCTCACCGAGAGTCTGCCCAATCGCGAGACTTATGATTCGGATGAACGACGTCGCGTTCATCCCAAAAGCGATTTCATTCGGAGTTCGCGCGTTCACAAAATCGGCCACGCTCTGCCGCCCGCGCGCAATCGTTGCGTCCACCTGTTGGCTCTTGGGATAGCGGCCGCCTCGTTGCACGTTGTGGTCCAGGAGGTGATGATTCACCGCTTCAAATACAGCCTGCGGAATCTGCGCGCCGGCGGCATTGTCGAGAAAAATAAACGGCGCAGCATGCTTCAGAGCGGGAAACTTTTCTCGAATCGCCTCGATGGAAAAGCCGCCGATTGTTTGTGGCCTTGAAGTTTCACTGACCGCTGATTTCATGAACGAGTCCTTGTAGGAATCGCGCGGCTTGCCTCTGCTCTCCGCGAGACTGAACCTGGGATCATCTTTGCCATTATGACGAAGCCGCGCCTTAGAAGTATCACGAATTTCATAAAATCCTTCATCGCCGCCCCGAAGGGACAGACCGAACGCGTTGACACCCCGTAAAAACGGTTATATATACAGCTCTCGAATCCCGCTCAACTGACAGAATTGTGCGCTCGGAATCGAGGATTCGGGCAGTGTGACGGTTTTCCCCGGACATTCGCGCAATGCTCAGTAGGCACCGGCAGCTTGCCGTCTAATAACGGGTGTAATTTGTCTCGTTGGCTCGATCGTGATCCGATTGTCCTACAGGTCTTGTACGGAGTTGCTCCAATCGAAATGTCGCTCAGTGGCGCTGTTCGCAAATCATTTCAGCCCTCGCGGAAATCTTGGAGGTGGGTGGTGAAGAAGCTTGCCTGTTTAATTGCGTTGGTAACGTTTCTTTCGGTTTCGTCGCTGGGCGGGACCCAGCTCACGCCGGAGGAAAAGCGCACGCTGGAGCTCAAACCGGCGGTTGTGTTGGTTTTGGTTTCCGTGAAAGTCGAGGCCGACTTTCGAGGCCAGCCGGTCCAGCTCAGAAATCCATACCTCACCACCGCGGGCAGCGGCTTCCTGTTCCGCCACGACGGCTACCTCATCACCAACGGGCACGTGGTTCAGAACGCGAAGATCAACGACCCTCAAGCAAAGGAAGCGCTGGAAGAGAAGCTGCGCGCGAAGGTTTACGCCGAGGTGTTCCAGGCATTCGATCAGTTTCTCGCCAGCAAAGGACACCCGCCACTCACCAACGCGCAAAAACTCGAGCTATATCAATCGCGCGCCGTCCAAATTCACTACCACAATCCTACGCTGACGGTGTATCTCGCCAACGGCACGCACGTACCGGGCGAATTGACTCCCAATTACAGTCCTGAAATCGGAGTCGGCAAGGACGTCGCCATCGTCAAGATCAATGGCACGAATCTTCCTTCGGTCCCGCTCGGCGATTCAAACAAGGTTCGCGAACAAGATCGCATCATGGTCATCGGTTATCCGGGTGTGGCCTCCGATTGGGGCGGAAACGAACTCATCAGCAGCGAGTCAGCGCTGGTTCCCTCGGTGACCAGTGGCAGCATTTCCGCTATTAAGACGCTGGCCGCGACAAGCACTCCGGTGCTCCAATCTGACGCTGCCATCACGCACGGCAATAGCGGTGGCCCCGCATTCAATGCGCAAGGCGAAGTAATTGGAATTGCCACCGCCGGCTCGGAAGCAACCCAGGGCTTCAATTTCTTCGTGCCCATTAACACGGCATGGGAGTTCGTTCGCCGCGAAGGTGTGGCGCCGGATGCCGGGCCATTCACACAACACTGGCGCAAGGCCCTCGATTTCTTCGACGAAAAAAAATGCCGCTCCTCGATTCCGGAATTTGATGACGTGCTGCAATTCATGCCTGGCCTCCCCGATGCAACGCGCCTCCGCTCGTCTGCTGTCGAATGCGTCGATAATGAGGGCTTCGTCGACAAGGTTTCAGATAGTCCAGCCGGTCCGTGGCTTCTATATGGCCTGGTCGGAATCGCGATTTTGGGCATCGCAGCAGTCGTGATGCGTTCGCGGACCGCGCGGGCGCCCGTCAACGTTAGGCCGGCAGGCGGCGGAATGCCGGGTGGCACACGGATCGAGTCTCCTCAGGCGCCGGCAGCTCTGCCTGCGGGGCAAACTTATGGCAACATTCAAGCAACAGCCGGAGCGCTCTCGGGCAAGACGTTTAAGGTCCCCAAAGAAGGTCTGCTCATAGGCCGCTCGCCAAAGTGCCAGGTCGTTTTGCAAGACGATACCGTCTCGAGCGAACACGCATGGATCGTTCCTTCCGGCAATGAAGTGGTCGTGATCGATAAAGGCTCTTCGAACGGGACCTATGTAAACTCGGTCGAATCGCCGAAGGTGAGCAAGATTGGACTCCGCAACGGAGATCGAATCTTCCTTGGCAAAAAAGGTGCGAACGTTTTCACATATTTCAATTCGTAGAGCGAACTCGCGAACAGGAGACTCGGATGTCAAAATTCTGCGCCAAGGGTCATCAGATGGAGGATTCCTGGGAGACTTGCCCCACATGCCAGACGACCGGTTATCAAATGCCGGGCGGGACGGGTGCCGGCGGAGCTGCGGCCAAGACTCGCCTGGAAACTGACGCTCCAAAAGAAGCCGGAGGCAGTCCCGCTGCTGGCGCCGGACGCAGGACCGTGCTCATCTCCGAAAAGCGCAAGCCTCCCGTCGTTGGCTGGTTTGTGGCGATGAGCGGCGATCAAAAGGGAGAAGACTTCCGCCTGCACGATGGCAAAAATTCCGTCGGCTCCGGCACCGATTCGCAGATTGCCTTAAAGGATTCCACCGTCTCCAGCCAGCACGCCAGCGTTCGCTACGAAGACGGCAAGTTTTTCGTCACCGACCTCGATTCCTCGAATGGAACCTACCTGAACGATCGCAAAATCGTTCGCGAGGAATTGAAGGACAACGACATGATTCGATTCGGCGAAATTATTGTTAAATTTAAGCGATTATAAGGGACCCCGCACCTCATGAAGATTCGCCCCGGGATTGAGCTGGCCAACCTCACCGATGTTGGTTGCGAGCGCAGCCAGAACGAAGACAACTACTGCTACGCCGAGCCGGAAAACGACGATGAGATGCAGAAGCGCGGGCGGCTCGCGGTAGTCGCGGACGGAATGGGCGGCCAAGAAGGTGGGCAGATTGCGAGTACAATCGCAGTCGACACCGTGCGCGACGTCTTTCTGAACGGCCCGGCCGATGATCCCACCACCGCGCTCGAAACCGCATACCAGTCGGCCCACAAAGCCATTCAAGAATATGCTCGCGAGCATCCAGAACTAGCTGGGATGGGAACCACCTGCACAGCCGCGGTGCTCAAAGACGGCTACGTCACCTACGGCCACGTCGGCGACTCCCGGCTCTATTTGTTGCGGCAAGGTATCATCATCCAGCTCACGCGCGATCAAAGCTACGTGCAGCAAATGGTGGACAACGGAGTAATCACGGCGGAACAAGCCAAAACGCACCCTTCTAAAAACATTCTCACCTCCGCGCTCGGTTCCGACTCTGCCGTTCAAGCCGATTTTGCCGAAGCTCCTGTACCATTGCTTGCGGGGGACATGCTATTGCTCTGTACCGATGGCTTGCACGGTTTGGTGGACGACGAGGAAATGCTCGCCGCCACAACCGAGAACTCTCCTCGCGATGCTTGCCGGAAGCTGATTGATCTTGCAAAACAACGCGGAGGACCCGACAACATCACGATTCAGCTTGTGCGCATCGACGCAACATCGGCCGCAGCGAAAGAAGATTCGACAGCCGTAGGGAGTTGAGCAACACACCATGATCGGCACAGAGATCGCCAGCTACCGGATTCTGGAGAAGCTCGGCCAGGGCGGCATGGGTGTGGTCTACAAAGCTGTCGACACGGGCCTCGACCGCATGGTGGCGATGAAGGTTCTGAACCCGGACCTATCCAAGAACCCCGAGTTGGTCGAACGCTTCCGCGCGGAAGCAAGAGCCCAGGCCAATCTCAACCATACCAACCTCGCCACTCTCTACGCCTTCATGGTTCATCAAGGCACTGCAATCATGGTGATGGAATTTGTCGAAGGCGAAACCTTCGCGCAAATGATTCGGCGCCGCGGCCCCATCCCGGAAGTCGAAGCAATTCCCCTTTTCAGGCAAGCGCTGCTCGGCATCGGCTATGCACACCGCGCGGGCATTCTCCATCGAGACATCAAGCCCAGCAACTTGATGCTGAATAAGGGCGGTCTCGTGAAGGTGATGGATTTCGGCATCGCGAAAGTGATTGGCGCCCGCGGCATGACGCGCACCGGCACTCAACTCGGTACGCTTGCCTATATGTCCCCCGAGCAGATCCAGAATCGCAATGTTGACATCCGCTCAGACATCTACGAACTCGGAATCACGCTGTATGAAATGTTGACGGGCCATCTGCCCTTCGAAAGCGATAGCGAATTTCAAATCATGCAGGACCACGTTTATACGCCACCGCCGCCCCCGTCCAAATATTATCCCTACATCAACAAGGGCGTTGAAAACGTCATCCTCAAATCCATCGAAAAAAATTCAGATGCTCGCTTTCAAACCGTCGAGCAATTCGGTGCGGCGCTTGAGCATCCCGATGCGCTTGCCTACACGCCGTCAGTCGCTCCAGCCGACGCGCCAACCGCGTCAATCGGCGGTGGCACGCTCTCGCATCCCCATTTGTCCGTATCTGCGGTACCGCCTGTAGCTCGACCCTCAGTTACACCCGCTCCGTCTTCGGCCGCTCCTTCTGCCGCAGCCTCCGTCGTCACTCCTGTTCCCCTCCCCAGCGCGGTCCCCACTGTTCTAAGCAACCCGGCGATCGGCGCTACGCGCGTTCCAGCCCCCACCATTCTTCAATCCTCTGCGCTAACGTCGGCTCATCTGCCAACGCAAGCACCAATCGCAGCAGCACCAAAATCAAAGAAGCCGCTGATCATTGCCGGAGCTGCCCTCGCGCTCCTTCTCGTCGTCGGCGTTGCAGCCTACCAAATCTTCAACCCCACTCCGCACAGCGGTGCCGGCTCTTCACCCGTCGCACCTCCCGCTCAATCCGTATCGCCCGAAGCCAGCGCACCTTCCGAAGTTACTCACGCAATCGACGAACTTCCACCCACAACCTCCACCGCGCCCCCAGCAGCGGCTCCCAAACCAAAATCGGAGCGCGCCTCACGCCAGCCCGCTCAACATCCAAAGCCGAGCGAGCCGGCCTCCGATCAAGGCCAGCAGATGTATCAAAAAGCCCAAGCGGCATTCAGCCAGCACCATTACTTCGAGCCCGTCAACGACTCCGCTCTACATTGGGCAATCCTCGCGCGACAGGCCGGCAATCCAGCAGGCAAAGCATTAGAAGAGCAAATCGTCTCGGCCTATAAAACTCAGGTCACTCAATACTACAACTCAGGAAACTACCAGGCGGCGCTCGCTCTCGTAAACGAAATGCTGAAGTTTTACCCCGGCAACCCCGCGCTCCTGAAAGAACAGCAAAAATTCCAAGCCGCCCTTTCCTCATCCAATTCCAAGCGTTAACCCGTTCCCGATGCCGTCGGCGCATCACCCCACAACGAACACGCGTTGAACCAATCTTGAACCGCCTCAAATGAACAGGTACACTCCCCTCTACTGCGCCCGTAGCTCAGCTGGATAGAGCATCTGGCTTCGAACCAGAGGGTCGGGAGTTCGAATCTCTCCGGGCGCGCCACTCTTCTCCTTGATTTATTTCAACTTAGACCCCAATCGGCAACATCTCAGGCTGTGTAATTTTTCGTGCAATTCGTGCAACATCGCGTTTTTCAAGTGGAATGCATGTTGGAACGTCGAATCCAACTCCCACGTTGGCTGCGCAGACTCGACGGAATTCCACGTCGTCCTTCACCTTGGAGTATCCGTCTGTGACTGTTTTGTCCGCATGGCCGATCCAGAAGCGCAGAATGTCTTCCGGTACGCGATTCTTTCGCAGATGGGTAACGCGAAATCTGCGAAACGAGTGGAACCCCGCAGTGTTACGGTTCATCGTCTTCAGAATCGGATGAAGGCTGCGCTTCAAGATGTTGGGTTGTGAGATTGGATTGCCGTTCGATGTGCAGAACAATAAGCCGGACGTACGCTGGCCGATGTGAGTCTTCAGCAGAGCAGCAAGTGATGGATGCAGGTCAACTTCCCTGAAGGCGTTTGCCGTCTTCGGGGTTTGCACCTTGCCGTTCCACACGCTTCGCTGAATCCTCAGAGTCAAACCATCGGCAGACACGTCGCCGATCTGAAGCCCTGCTGCTTCGCCAATACGAAGACCTGTGCCAGCGAGAAGAGCATAGAGAACGCGGTATTGCCCTTCGGCTTCTGTCACGATCTTCGTCACGTCATCGCCGCTGAATATCGGCGTGTACTGGTTCTTTATCTCGGGCAAATCCATAAATTCATGGTTCCATTTGCGCGGATAAAGTTCCTCGCCCTGTTCGTTGACTGCTGACGCCACAACCATCTTCACGACTTGAATGTAGTTGTGGATTGTCTTCGCAGAGAGTTTCGCATCGGCCATTTTGGAAACCAGTTCTTTGAGAGCCAGATTGTTGACGGCAGAAAGCGGCACGGACCCAAGAACAGGATTAAGCCATTTCCTGACGCAATTTGTCCAACTCAGCGCTGTCGCTGGTTTAATTGGTCGGCGTTTGCGTTTTTGCACGTTTTGCATGAACCACTCAGATTGCTGCTGGAACGTGACGCCAAGATTGACAGCCTGCACTGATTTGAAATGCTCTTCAGTGTCAGCACCGCTCTCGGCGATTATTTCCTTTGCGCGTCTTTCACGTTCCGGCTTCGTCATCCTGCCTTGGCCAGAGGATGGGCAAATCCTGACGCACGCGTATGCCCGTTTCTCTTGGCCTGCTACGTCAATACGAAACCGAACGTAAAACGCGTTTCCTCTTTGCTCGATGTAACCATTCTGACCAGACCTACGAGACATAGATTTCTTCCTTGTCCGTTTGTCTGGCTTCGCGGCAGGGACTGTATCACTTGGCAGTGGCGAAGTCATAGAGCCTGCCGTTTCGGTGGTTTCGGGAGTCATACACACGCCTCTGTGTATGGCGGAATTAGTTGCTTTTCCTATGCTGGATTGCGGCAAGGACACGTCGTCGAGAAGAAAAGACAACTAGTCGAACCATAAGTAGAGGCGTATCCACACGCCCTAAAGGGAGGCCAGCATGTCACTTGTCCGAACCAATTTCTTTCTCAGCAGAGCCGAACGCGACGGGCTCCAAAAACGCGCCAGCAAGCAGGGCATTTCAGCCGCCGAATTACTCCGACGGGTTCTCGACTCATTTCTTGGGATTGAAGCGGCACCAATCGAGCCAATAAAGTTCAGTCACGAGGTTTCACGCAGCAAGAAGCGGTAGGCACTGGGGCGGGATCAGGCTCATTACTTCTGGGCACCGCACCATGAACTCGCGGAAGGCGAACTGCGTCACCATCACCACTAAAGCAGAATGGGATAAAAAGTCATGGACGAACGAAAAGTAGTTATTACATTTGAAAGCGGTCGGGGTTGTTGGTCACACCAATACGACAAAATCCCTGGGCGCTATAAAAATTCTCTTCAACAATGTTGATGTTCCACGTGTCGTTGTAACGCGCGTAGCTGTATGGAACATCGGTAACACGGTTGTTGATGGAAGCCAGCTCGCTACATCAGCTCCGTTGGCATTCACCGTTGAAGCCGGGGCGTCAATCCTTGATGCGCAGGTCGTGAAAGCGACCAATGACGCCAACAAATGTCGCCTGAGAGTCGCAGACGACTTGTCACGCGCGTTCATCGAGTTTGACTTCTTGAACGAAAAGGACGGCGCACTATTTCAGGTAACGCACACTGGCGCGCAAAATACGGCGAGACTCACGGGCAGCATCAAGGGCATATCGAAGGGCGTTGAGGATTGGGGAGACCTTCAGGACTGGAGCGAACAGAAGTCACGACTTGCGAATAGCCTTGCAGGCCTTGCAGGCCTGCTTCCAATAGGTGCTGTCATTGTCATCGGTCTTGTGTTCAACTGGGTCGAAGACCTGTCTTCGCATCGCCTTCCCGTTTTAGCGAAATTAATGTCGTGGACTGGACAGTTGGTCGAAGTGTTGCTGACTGTCTTGATCGTTTTTATCCCAATCTTCATTGTGTATTACAGCCTCCGCACCCGCTCACGAACGATTCCTAAATCCCTTTCGGCGGGTTGACAACGCCGGGTCTACGACTGGCCTGAAAACCGTAGACGCGGTTGTAAGAGTTTCCGCGCTCACTCCTTGCACGCAATGGTTCGGCGCGCGTGTCGGAACCACATGCTGCGCCCTTCCAGATCTTTCTGATTGTTATCACTGCTGCCTTTTTCTTCTTGACACCATTATCCCACTGAAAGATTATGTGGACCGTTGTTGGGCATACGCAAGTTCTGGAGACCGAGGCGCCCAACCTCGGGGCTTGTGGAGGCCAGCGAAGAGAAGCGAATCAACTTCATACCGGCATCAAACTGAAAGTGTGAAGCCCGGGACGGGAATCGGACCCACGTGCTAGGAGTTGCGAGCTCCTATCCCTGAAACCACTGGGGTACCCGGCCTTGCACATCCTACCTTTAACGCCCCGTAGTCTCAGCGGTTGTAGAAAAGTTGTCAAGAAAAAACACAAAATCTTCCGCAGGAATAGTTGAAAGCGTCTATCCGTAGTGGTACATGTGCTCCCACATACCACCGCGCGCCTACGGTTTGACACGCGCTCGTTCCGCGCTCAAGGTTTGCGCCCAATGGCAATTCTTACAGTCTGGGAGTCCCCCTTATCAACGCTAGCTGGAGCTGGGTGTTCTTCCTTCGGAGATAGGCAAACGTCAATCGAAGAATTTAGTAATCCCGCCGCTCTTATGTAAGAAGGAAACTTGTCAGGCGGCAAGGGCCTCAGACCTTCTAACCCCTCCGGATATTCAACAAATATTCGTACACCGCTGGTCAAGGCTACTGGAACGGAGTAGGCGACATCCTTTCCAAACACGTTGATCGCTGGAAATCCTCCAACCTGCTTTCCACGGTTCCATCCCGCACGATGCAGCACATCGTCAACGCTCTTGAGTAATGTAAAACATTCTTCATCTGGACAGACTGCTGAAAACGTGTATTCGGTACCACTAAACTGTTGCAACGTCGAAACCAGCTGTTGGATGTTGGTAAGCGAGCGAGGAGTCTTGATTTTTTCTAACTCTGCTGTAGCCGCAGCAGATCGTTGCAAAGCCTCCGTGAGATGTGATTCCGCTGTCGCTGCTTGTTCCTTTGCCGAAACGATGTCCTTCTCAAACGAATCTGCTTCTTTCCGCGCGCTGTGGGCTATCAATTCTGCGTTTTTCGCTGAATCAGTCGCGTGCGCGGCTGCATCCTCTGCAATTTTCGAGGATGTCTTAGCATCACCGACATGTGTCTCCACAGCTTCCAATTCTATAGCGTCGAATTTTTCAATAAGCCCGTCAGTCCAAGAAAGCAACCCCTCAAAGCAACCTTCGCCGGCAAGGCCGATGATAACCAGAATCAATCCAACAGAAGAACCATATCCGAGCCAGCGTATCAACCGATATCTTGGAATGACCTCTATTGAAGTCAAATCTCTGCTTCTTGAGGGGAACGCGCTCCACCAGTTCTTCAACGACGATTCCAATGACTACAATTCCAGTAAAAATTAACAGCCAGCGGAAATATGAATTCCTAAGCCCTTGAAGATCGCTTCTAATCAATTCGTCTAAGTGTTTTGTTACCCCGGCAGGAATAACCAGGGACAAAAAAGAAAGGTAAGATGTTTTAACCAGCGAAACTGTGCTCCTGATCAATTATCGCCCTCAATTGTCTGGTGGTTCGATGCAGGAAGAATTCAGAAGCGTGCGAGGGGTAGTAGAAGCCTTAGGCTTGTTATCCTTCCCTCACCGAATTGTCCAGTTCCTTTATAGTGTAAGTTACTTCATGGATTGTCAATTAGGCTCCGCCTGTGGAAATTGCGGAAATGTGGAAAATGCGGACATTTTAAAGTACCCTCGTGCCAACTAACGAAGAGCTGAATCGGCGCTCGGTCTCCACTGAGGTTAGCTTCGTTGAAAAAAAGACCGCAGGCGGTCATAAACGTTGCGCTCATGGCCTTCGTCGCGGCAGGAGGATGCGCATGAAGGTTAAGGCTCTCACGTCGCTTTGTGTGTTGGTTCTAGTTGGTTGCTCGACAACGTCGCGTGGCCCATCCGACGACGAAGTGAAGAAAGATGTCGCATCACAGGTACAGCTATGTCAAGCAGGTTTCGGGCCGAACTCAAAAATCGTGAAGGACGACGAAATAAAGTCGATGGGAAGAAATATTGAAGGAAACACAGCAACAATCGTCGTGGAAACTACATATCATTGGGAACTTGGCCGTGCGCGTGGTCAGGGCGTGCCGGGCAGTGCGGAATTCTGTGAGTCCTTTGACCGCAGCAAGTCGGAAGGGAAATTAACGAAGAAGTTCGCGTATCGAAAGTACGACACTGGTTGGAGGTTTGAGGAAATTTCCTGGCCTTAATCAGGCGCGCATAGTCGCGTTGGACTCAGGCGCCTGCGCCTCTAGCGTGCTCATCATGCCTAGCCACGCTGGTGCAAGCTGGGCATTTCCCGGTGGCGGGAACGTCACGCAGCTCCGGGTGACAGACGAAACAGCGACTGTCGTCCTGATTATGCAGTAGCGGGATCTTCACCGTGTGATTGCAACCCTCAAACCGCAGTTCGAGTCTCGTATGCCATTTATGGCACCGGGCGCGCCAGGTTTTCTTGCTACTTCTCTTCAATAGCTTCCGATTTCGCCTTTAGACATTTTCGAACTCATCTTGGTTGGTCGGTTAGTCAGGAGGCAGCGCGTTCAGGGCCTGGCATACCGCGCGGATAGAGCGCGGCCGGGTGATACAAAACTTTGGAATCGGGGATAACGCAGGTAGAATCGGCCCATGAAAATCACCTTCCTTTCTTTGCTCTCGCTTTTTCTTATTGCTGTTGCAGCAGCCTCTGTCGCTTTTCTGATTTCCTCGTCGCGTGCGGCAACCGCTCACGGACCCAATGCCTCGGAGCTCGACCGCCAAAATCTCGCGGTCGACAGCGCGGAGCAACAGGCGGTTCTGGCGCCGATAACGAAATTGTTTGACGGCATGGCGAAACGCGACGCCGCAGCGATTAAGAAACCGTTGCTGAGCGGCGGCACCATGGTACTGATGAGGGACGGCAAGCCGACTCAGATGACTTTTGAAGAGTTTGCTGACCAGGTAGGGAAACCGGGAACCACGCAGATTGAGGAGCGAATTCATGATCCGCTTGTGCGGGTGGATCACGATCTGGCGGTGGTGTGGGCTCCTTTTGAGTTTCTAGTGGATGGCAAGGTGGATCACTGCGGGACGGACTTGTTCACTCTTGCTCGTACGGATGGTAACTGGGTTGTCGCCGGAATCGCGGATACGGGGCGCAAAGATTGCGTTGGCAGGTAGACCTGGATAGCGGGGTGCTCCACCCTTCTTTGCTTTGTCTGCGGCGTCGCAACTTACGGATGATCCCTCTCGAGCAAGTCGCTTTGGAGTTAAGCCTTAGATTTTGCGGGTGCCACACTCTTCGCGGTCTTTGCGAAGGGTGAGATGCCTTTGACTCGCTGTTCCGCCTTCATTCGAAGCCTCGCAATATCTCTCGCTGCTTCGACGCCGCCTATGGCGGGCAGCCGTCCGCGATCCATTTAGCGAACAGGTCAATGCGAGATTGCGGCCAAGGGCCTTCTCCTCTGGGCGGTGGCGGCGGCATCACGGCGCCGCCGATTCCTCGAATGCGGTCATAGATCGCGGACGCGTGCGCTTTCACCTCGTCATAACTGGCGAGGTTGAAGCCTTTGATCATCCCTTGAATGTCTCGCTCGGTAAAAAGCGGAAGGATATCCGCCCGAAAGCTAGTCGACGTGCTCATTTGCGGCCTCCACAGCATTGTCGGTCTGTTATTTTAAAGCGTCGTGAGCTCAGCCCAAGGTCCGGTTCATGATTAAGCCTTCCCTCTATAACCTGGTACTTCTGCTACCTCGTCCCTGCTATCTGGTCCTCGTCTCATCTGCTTTTCCTCCAACTGTCCAGCGCAGCCTGGGCGTGTTCTTCCGTTAGCTCCTGCATCGTTAGATTGTGGTCGCGAAGATATTTCTCGAGATGTGAGAACCATTCGACGTCGCCTCTTCTCCGGTCGGCCGCTTCCACTTCCGCCGCAGCGTTCAGGCATTCGTCAAAATGCTCCTCGCAGAGCCAACCCTTCACTGGAGGAGCATCGAAAAGTCTGACACCCTCCTGACCGCAACCGCCCGGATAACTGCACATCCTCATCTTCCATCCTCGCGATGGCAGTAGTCTAAAACAATTGAGAGTCGGTCGATAATAAGACTGGAGAACGCCAAACCCTGAAAAGCCGGACAACCTCTTCCCCTCCCGCACCGTCCAACCTTGTAGTATCACAGGCCGCGCTATAACGGCCCCAAGGAGGCATTGGCAAAATCGACCGGCCCCTTCGCCAAACGAAGCCCGGCTGACAAAAATCCAAGCCACTCCCACCTCCCAACCCTCGCGCCCGCGTCCTGCGGCCCGTGAATCCAAAAAAAACACAACCCACAAAAGGACAACCAAAACATGGCCGCAAGAACCACCAGGCGAATCAGCCAGCCAAATTCACGCTATCGCGTCCACATCAAGGCCGCTTTGCGCCACTCATCCGAAAACAATATCGCGCAGCGATGCTACCGCTTGCGCAGCTCACCCGCGCAAGGATTGCCGCGGGACTTCATTCGCGGCCAAAATCCGAATACCCGGTCGGTTCCCGACCGCACCGCCTGCGCAGCCCTACCCGCGCACCGATCTCTGCTGCCTTCACTAACTTCACGCCATCACCCGCGCAGTCCGAGCGCAACCACTTGCGCAGCTCCACCCGCGCAAGCATTGCCGCGAGCCTTGTTCGCGGCCAAAATCCGAAGGGCCGGTCGGTTCCCGACCGCACCGCTTGCCGAGTTTTACCCGCGACCAACTGCTTCACCCGGCAACTTTCGCTCGCCGGGATCTCGCCGCCGACGAGCGAAGTTAATCTACGGTTCCGCGATTAAAACGTCGCACAAAGTACTAAGAATCAATAAGTTGCGAAATTCTAATCGGCGGTAAAAGGGAACACTCAAACCATGAAAAATTCAAAGCGAGAACGAGGCGAGAGAAAGCACCGAAGGATCGGCGAAACGTGGACGACTATTCGCTTCACGCCTCGCTTTCATTTGGGGTGCGGCGGCTCGGCTCCGTCCGACGGGGTCAGAGACACATTGCCAATCCACGCCGTTCCGCTCAGTTTATTGTCGAACAGGCGGCTCGGAGCGCGGCGCACCTGAATCGACAGGAAATGCGTCGCGGGCGTCGTCGTGTAATCCGCGTCCACTGGCGTCCATGGATGTGTGCCCGTGAAATTTTCGGTGGCCACTACAGGCGCGCCGTGATTCGGGTCACTGATCAAGAAAGAAATTCCGTTCTCGGTGGTGATTCCTTCCGTCTTCAGCAGCGCATGAAAATGGTATCGCTGGCTGGGCTCCACCGGAACAAACTGCTGAGGTGCCATGAGATCTAAGTTTTCGCCCCCGCTGAAATCGAGCCGCAACGACCGGCCTTCGGACGAAGGAGGCGGCGCGTCGAAGCCCATCGAAGCGCCGACGAGAAAAGAACTCCACCGCCAATCCAACCCTCCGTTCAAGAAATCCCGCGCAAAGTCTCCGTTCCAAATCAACGACCCGTTCCCTGGCTCATTATCAGGAAGTCCGGAGGAAGCCAGCGCTTCTCGCCACACTCGCCTCGCGTCCGCGCCACGGTCACTTTCCATCAAGAGCCAAAGAATAGGAAACGAACGCCGCAACTCAACCGGTTTGCCCAGCGACAGCAATCGCTGCCAAATCAGGAGCGCCGCCGTTGGCTGCCTGTTTTCCACCATGAAATCAATCGCCTGGAAATAGGCATCCTGATCGGGAGGCAGCACCTGATTCAAAAGCACGTTCGCATCCTGGCTCAAATGCCAGACACGCGAAACCGCAAGCGGTACGAGCTTTGGATCGCTGAGTCTTGGATCCGCTTGCAGAGCATGATTGATTTGCGCAAAGCCCGCGTCAGTGTCACCTTGACGCAGAAGAAAATTGCCGTAAACCCAGGCCACGACAGATGAGGCGGGATACGCAGCGCGCGCGCGCCCAAAAGCTTCTCGCGCAGCCGGGATATTTCCGATGGACTCGTATCCAATTGCCAAGTCCATCCAATACTGAGCGGATAATGGAACACGCGCGACTGCCTTCTGAAAATCAGCTACCGCGGCTGCGGGATCAGGATTTGCTAAATCCGCCTCGCGAACGCGGCCGAGATGTTCCCAGGCGGCGGCATTTTCTGATTCCAACGCCACTCCGCGCTCCACTTGGTCGACCCGATCTTTATGGACGAGATAATCGGCCACCCAAATCCGAATCGCCTGATACGTGAGAATCGCCGCGGCGAAGCAGGAAACGAACAATGCGGCTTTTCGCGAGGCGGGTGTTGCGAACGCTTGTTCCATGACTTAACTAATCTCCTATGCAAAGCGCCGCTTCGCAACAGGTATCTAGCCTGCCGTCGGAATCTAGCCTTTGCATCAGGACTTGACCGGGAGAATCGGGAAGTGCCAAGGAGCTCCGCCCTGGCTACCAACGCTGCGATACTTGATTCGTGCGAGAATCTAAAGAGAGTGAAGCGTCGTTACCGTTTGCGAACTCCGAACGAAACTACACCACTCTGAAATCCCGCGGGAGAGCGAAATCCAAATTGCTGACGTTAGATAGTCTTGCTCGCGCGGCCAAACCTGAATACATACTTCGGCCGCATCAGATTGCCCGGAGGCTCTGGGTTGAGGCCCTTCCGAAAAGGTCTCAATTCACAAAGGTCCGGCTGCCGTGGGGTTATCCGATAACGGTCAACCCAGCGGAATCGATTGGTTGGGCCATTTACTCACGCGGAATCTATGAAATGCCGCTCACCGAGGCGCTGTGGCGACTGGCACAACCGGGCGATATCGTGGTCGACGGCGGAGCGAATATTGGATATGCGACCAGCATCCTGGCCGCCCGCGTCGGACCTCGCGGCAAGGTTCACAGTTTCGAGCCCGACCCCCGCTCGTTCGGCGAGTTGCAACGTAATGTGACCGAATGGGAGGATCGGGGGCAAAGCGGTGCATTCATCTTGCACGAGGAAGCACTGGGAGCGCGATCAGGCACTGCGACTCTTCAGATTCCGGCTTCATTTGAATGGAATGGTGGAAGAGCCCGCATTGAAACTGCCGCGGCCGATGGGGAAGATATCTCAGAACTCGACCGCGGAATCACGAAACTTGAGGTGAAGTTAGTCACCCTGGACGAAGTGTTTTCACAGGGTGAGCATGTAAGCGTCGTGAAGTTGGACGTAGAGGGATTTGAACTGGATGCGCTAATGGGAATGGAACAGATGCTGCGCGCGCGGCGAATCCGTTACGTCGTGTTTGAGGAGCAGCGTGACTATCCTGCCGCCACTCATCGCTTCCTTCGGGACGTCGGCTATTCCGTATTTGGGCTGGATCACGGGTTCTTCGGCATCAACTGTTGCTCTGGCAAGGGACCTCGAGCAGAGCCGCCAAATTACGTGGCGACATACGAAGCTGAAGAGACAATGCGGCGGCTGGAACGCGGTCTATGGAAATCCTTCGGACCCGGCAGTTACCTGGCTCACTGAGCCTCGACGTATGCAGGCTTCCCAAAAGGCCTATCCTGGTTTCGACTAGGACTTGGCAAATTACTAACGGTAAGGTTTGCTAGTTCGACTGGGCGCCTGAAGGCGGAGGAACGGGCGTCTGAGACTTTTGCGCTGCTTTCTTGCTTTTTCTCCGCGCCAAATACTGTCCGAGATCGGGCATGAATTCGCGCAGCATATTGTACCCGCTGTTGTAAGCGAGATTTACACCCCACTGCGTGAAGACGCCAGGCGCCGTGCGATCCTGCGCCGGATAGTAGGAAGTGGAAATCCCTTGTTGAATCAATTGCCCGAGCGTCTGCGGCACATTGAAAGTCGGCTGTCCCGAATCTTTCCGTGTGATCACGGTGCGCGAAGCGGCATACCAGAGCCTGCTGCCAACGGAACCGCTACCCCGTCGAAAATAACGAGGGTCATCGTGAAGAACCGATGGCAGCACTCCATAAATGAAGAAGCACGACGTCATCTGATCCCCTTCCGAAGCAGCAAGGCGCTCTCCAAATGCTCCCCAGCCTTGTCCGTAATGAGGCTGGCCATTTGCCGCTTGCGAAACAGCAGATTGCAGGAGATTTCCGATGTGTGCGCTTACATCGAACATCTGGTGAAATGAAAGAATATATTTTTCATGAACCGTCAATGGTTCTTGGTTGGCACTCGTGTCATTCGTGCTGATGAAATTCGGAATGATCCCGAAAATGCGCTTGGGATTCTGAGCGTTCTTGGTGGCCGCGTCAGGGGCCGGTTGAACTTTGTCCGGCAGATTTTGGGTGGAGGGATTGGCAGACTTTTCTTGATTCTGCGCAGGTTTCGGAGCGGGCTGCGAACTCTGGGCCTTCGAGTCCTGACTTTGCGGTGCCGCCGACGAACCAGCGTCTTGCGCGTGCGCAGCAGGGAACGCTAAACCAAACAAAATCGCGCCCGCCGTAAACCTGATACTGAACCGCTTCAAAATAATCCCCCCTTTTGCACGTTCCCCGGCTTGGAATGTGCGAGGGGAATGGTTCCAACATCTTAATCGAGATATCGCTTCTTTGCTGCGTGGAAATAGCAGCAACGGCCACTTTGCAACGGTTAGGACGCTCGTCTCAGCCGCCGGGTTGCATTTCCAATGCGGTGTGACGGTCAATTGCAAACGTGCCAGCGCTCCGATAGAATCTCTGCGACCTCCTCCATGGCCAACGAAACCCCCGAATTGAGACGAATGAGCCGACCGCTGGAAGCAGTCGATCCCGAAGTCGCCGAAGCGTTGCGGGACGAAGTGCGCCGGCAGGCTACCGGGCTCGAGCTGATCGCCTCGGAAAATTTCGTCTCCGAAGCGGTGCTCGAGGCCATGGGTTCCGTCTTCACCAATAAGTACGCGGAAGGCTATCCCGGCAAGCGCTATTACGGCGGCTGCGAGAACGTGGATCGCGTCGAGCGCATTGCCATCGAGCGCGCCAAACAATTGTTCGGAGCGGAACACGCGAACGCACAGTCGCATTCAGGCACGCAAGCGAATATTTCCGTTTACATGACGGCGCTCGAGCCCGGCGCAACCGTGCTGGGAATGAATCTGGCGCACGGTGGCCATTTGACGCATGGACATCCTCTGAATTTTTCTGGCAAGACCTACAAATTCGTCGCGTATGGCGTGACCAAGGATACCGAAACCATCGATTACGATGAAATCCAGCGGCTCGCGAAAGAACATCAGCCGAAGATGATCGTTGCGGGCGCCAGCGCCTACGCGCGGATTATTGATTTCGCGCGAATCGCAAAAATCGCCCAGGATGCCGGCGCGCTTTTCTTCGTTGACATGGCGCACATCGCGGGGCTTGTGGCCGCGGGGATTCATCCGAGTCCTGTACCTCACGCCGATTTCGTTTCAACAACTACGCACAAGACTTTGCGGGGCCCGCGTGGCGGTCTGGTTCTGTGCCGCGAAAAATATGCCAAGGATCTCGACCGCATCACCTTTCCAGGCGTGCAGGGCGGCCCGCTCGAACACATCATCGCTGCGAAAGCTGTCTGCCTGAAAGAAGCGGCCGAGCCCGAATTCCGCGTGTATCAGAAACAAGTGGTCACCAACGCGAGCGTGCTCGCCGCGGCGCTCGCGAAACACGGGTTTCGCATCGTCACCGGCGGTACGGACAATCACCTGTTTCTCGTCGACATGCATTCGCGCGGGATCACCGGCCGCGATGCCGAACTGGCTCTCGAGCGTGCCGGTATGACCGTAAACAAAAATGCGATTCCCTTCGATCCCCTTCCTCCGATGAAGGCAGGTGGGATTCGCGTGGGCACCCCTGCCGTTACGACCCGCGGCATGCGCGAGCCGGAAATGAATCGGATTGCAGGCTGGATCGCGGACGTGCTTACTCACCTGGGCGATTCCGCCACCGAGCGACAAGTGCGCGGCCAGGTTGCCAATCTCGCGGCGAAGTTTCCACTGTATGCACGCCGTTTGGAAGAGGCGGAGAACGCTGCTACGTTGCACGCCCACCGAGCAAACCCTTAAGCATCGCGCATCGCTTCTAAAGTCCTCCCCTGAGGGGACCTACGATAAGCACAGGAATGTTTCACCAAAGCGCATCTGTGCCATTGCGTTACAGTCCTCCTTTCCAACCCGACAAGTCAGCTCCCTGCCGCCACAATAAGTCCTGATTTCAGTTCAGGCATCCGTTCTGTTCGCCGATTACTTTGGTATCCCGGTTGCGATGTATTGCAACGCACCATCGGGAGCGAGCTACCGGGGGGAGTTTCCTGAGAATGGGTACTCAAGCGGTGCTTGAAACGGTTTCACCCGTGAGTTCATACGAGGCCGACAAGGAGGCTGCTCGCGAAATCCAATATTCGCTCGTGCCGTCTGGAAATTTGATCAGCGCGGGCGTGGAAATTGCTTTTCGCTTTTCACCATTTGCCGAAGTGGGCGGCGATTTCACGGATTTTTTCCAACTGCCCAATGGGCTTGTGGGCCTCTATCTTGGTGATGTCGTGGGAAAGGGACTCGCAGCTGCCATGTATGCCGCTCTTGTGATGGGAACAATTCGCGGGATCAACAAGACGGGTGAAGATACCGCGGCAGTGCTCACTCTTCTCAACAAGCGGCTGCTGGTGCGCCCCATCATGGGACGCTATTGCGCCACGCTGTACGCGCTCTTCGATCCGATCACGCGGCAGCTCACGTTTTCAAACGCCGGCCTGCCGCACCCGGTTCTCGTCTCTAATGGTAGATATTCGCGCCTCGGCGAAGGAGGCCTTCCATCCGCTGTTTTTAAGGGGACGTCGTACGACAAGTACACGGTGCGGCTCGCGCCCGGCGATTCCGTGCTCTTCGCTACTGACGGCCTGCACGAATTGCGAAATCAACGCGACGAAGATTTCAGCTGGGATCGCCTGGGCGAGCTGTGGTGTGAGTGCACGCGAAAAACGGCCGACGAATCCCTCGATCACCTCTTCGAAGGCGCCAAATCTTTTTCAAATGGTTCAGGGCCCCAGGACGACGTCACCGCAGTCGCTTTGAAAGTGCCCATCGAACCAGATGCCGTGAGGAGCGGCACGCCTGGCGTTGCATCGCTCGAGAACAATTTCGAACCATCCGGCGAGCTGCCGGTCTGTGCTGCGATCTCCCTGTAGGGTTCCGTCGGCATCGCTTAATTCTGAATTTTGATTTGGAGCGGCGTCCAGCGGCCATCGCGAATCGAGTAGGCTCGAATTGGTTCAGCGGCATCCGCGCGCGATGAAAGAATGAAGTACGCCGCGTCGGGATAGTAGGCTCGCTCGAGGTCACGCGGCGAAGGCTGATTGTCGCCCTTCGGATGCGAATGGTAGATCCCGAGCAGTTCGAGCCCGGCGGCGCGAATCTCGCGCATGATGCGGAATAGCTCTTTCGGAGCTATTTCGTAGGCGGTTGCCAACTGCTGCGCCGCATTTCGAGCCGTAAACGCTCGATCGATCGCTCCGTCGAGCCCGGCGAGCAATCCGCAGCACTCTTCCTGCGGATTGCTTCGCGCGTGATTTAAAATCTCTGCAGCAACGCCTCGCGCAAGCCGGATTTCGTCCATCAAGCAACTCTTACCTTGGATGACTTTTCTGTACTAAACGCATGACTTGCAGTTTCGTGGCGGTTGCTATAAAATTAATTATAGTAGCCTCGTAGTGTCTGCCGAGCAGTATCTCCCCTGGATTTTGCGTTCGGTTTGCACGCAGGTCTGCCCGATGCGTGTCCGATTGCCATATGAAAGCGAGGGCAAGCTCTTGTCCTCAGCGGAGCCGAAAGACGTCCTCTCGCCGCTTGTTGTGCCCAGCTAGCCGAGAGCGCACCGCATCCGACATCTCTTCGTGCAGAGCGACGAAGTGAGCGGACGAGAAATGCTCCGTAGGTCGCCTAAGCCTTCTGCGCCTGCCTGCGCAAAAACGTCGGCACATCAAGATCATCCGACGGCATCTCCGGACCCGCCTCGCGCACGTTCCGAGCCACCTGCTGCACCACATTCGTCTGCTGCGGCGCCACCTGAGCGGGCGGCTGTTCGCGCTTCGCTGCCCACGTCTTCGGCAAATACGACGGCCGTTGAGCCGTCTTCTTGCCGGCCACTTCGCGGAAGCCCGCGGCAATCACGGTGATCTTCACCGATTCCTTCATCGCATCGTCCTGCACCGCGCCGAAAATGATGTTGGCATTCTCATGCGCAGCTTTCTGGATGATGGACGACGCTTCGTGCACTTCCTGCAAGCTCAGTGTGGATGAGCCTGTCACGTTGATCAAAATTCCCTGCGCACCATTGATGCAGTTGTCCTCGAGGAGCGGGCTGTTGATCGCGCGATTGGCGGCGTCGATGGCTCGGTTCGGACCGGTCGCAACGGCGGTGCCCATCACCGCGTAGCCCTGGCCAGACATAATCGTTTTCACGTCGGCAAAGTCACGGTTGATGATGCCGGGAATCGTGATGATGTCGCTGATGCCCTGCACGGCCTGGCGCAGAATATCGTCGGCGATGCGGAATGCTTCGAAGAAACTCGTCCCGTGCTCCACGCACTCCATCAACCGCTCGTTAGGAATCACGATGACGGTGTCGACGCAACCGATCAGTTCGGTGAGCGCCTGCTCCGCCTGCTGCATGCGGCGCTTGCCTTCAAACGCGAAGGGCTTCGTCACCACCGCGACCGTCAGCGCGCCCAGTTCGCTCGCCAGGTTCGCCACCACTGGTGCCGCGCCGCTGCCGGTGCCGCCGCCAAGCCCGGCGGTGACGAACACCATGTCCGCCCCGTCGAGTGCTTCCAGAATTTTTTCCGTGTCTTCCAGCGCGGCCTTGCGCCCGACCTCGGGATTCGCGCCCGCACCAAGCCCTTTCGTCAGCTTCGCGCCGAGCTGCAATTTCACAGGCGCCTGCGACAGCTTCAACGCCTGCAGGTCCGTATTCGCGGCTATGAATTCAACACCCTCCACCTTCGCCCGTATCATGCGGTTGACGGCGTTCGAACCGCCACCTCCCGCGCCGATCACTTTTATCTTCGCCCCGTTCTGCGGCTCTTCCGTGAACGAAACTCTCATGCCCGTATCTTTTGACATCATGCTTCCTCCCCCAGATATTCGCCAATGCTAGAAATTTTTACTGTCCCGCAAAAAGTGCCTTCAATCTTCCCGTCCAGCCGTTGGGACGCGCTCCTGCAAGGCGCCGCGTCCGCGCCCCGTAGAGAACAAGCCCGACTGCCGTCGAGTATTCAGGCTGGGAAACCTCTTCGCTCATCTCCGCAAGCCCGCGCGGTGCGGCCACGCGCACCGGAAGCTTGAACACATGCTCGGCCAGTTCCACCAGGCCGCGGAGCTTCGCGCCGCCGCCGGTGAGAATGATTCCGGCGGGAATTTGCGATTCGAGCCCGGCGCGGCGCAGTTCATCGCGCACCAGCATCAGGAATTCTTGAATGCGCGGTTCAACGATGTCCGTCAACATGCGCGCGAAAATCGTTCGGGGCGGCCGGTCGCCCACACTCGCGATTTCAATGGGAAAATCTTCTTTTACCAGATCGCGAAACGCGCAGGCGTGCTCGCGCTTGAGCCTTTCGGCCTCAGGCATCGGCGTGCGAAGGCCCACAGCCAGATCGTTCGTCACGTGGTCGCCGCCCACGGGAATCGACGTGGTGTGCCGGACAACACCTCCGGTAAAAACAACCATATCGGTCGTGCCGCCGCCGATATCCAGCAGGCAGCAGCCGAGCTCGCGCTCGTCCTGCGTGAGACACGCTTCAGCGGCGGCCAACGGCTCGAGAACGGTGTCGTCCACGCGCACGCCGGCGCGATTCACCGCTGTGACGATATTTTGAGTGGACGAGCCCGAGGCCGTGACGATGTGCACGTTCGCTTCCAAACGCACACCTACCATGCCAATCGCGTCGCGGATGTTGTCCTGCCGGTCGAGGAAAAATTCCTGCGGCAGCACATGCAGCACTTCTCGATCTTCCGGCAGCGACACGCCGCGCGCAGCTTCAATCGCGCGCCGTACATCATCGCGCTGAATATCTCGTGGCTTTGCGCCTACCGTAATTCCGCCGCGGCTATTGAGGCCGCGCACGTGTACTCCCGCAACGCCGATCAGCGCCGACTCAACCGGAACGTTTACAATCGCTTCGGCCTCTTCAATCGCGCGCCGGATCGAACTCACCGCCAGCTCCAGGTTCACGATCTGGCCCTTGCGCCAGCCCTTTGATTCCGCCGCGCCGAGCGCCGCAAACTTCGCGCCGCCCTCTTCTTCCATCTCGCCGATCAGCGCGCAGGTTTTCGTGCTGCCCACGTCGAGCGCCACCACATAACGGTCTTTCTTCGCCAATTCCGCCGCTCCTTGCTTCACGCGCCCTGCTTACAGCCGCACACTTACACCGACTTCTTTGCCAAATGTTTCTTGTCGCGATGCTGCGCCATTTTCTTCGCCGATTTCGCTGCGGGCTTCCTCTGAGCCGTCGCCGTTGCAGCTCCCTCGCCAGACTTATGCGCGGGAGTTTGCTGCGCGGCGCTTGCGTTCTCGGGATTCACCACCGCTTCCCGGCTGAATCGCAGGTCAACCGACTCCACTCGCCCCGCCGTAGCGCGCCACTGCCCGATATTCTCGAGCAGCGTGCGGTACTTGCCTTCGAAATCGCTGTCGCCGAAATGCACCAGCAGCGGACTCTCGGTCTGCCCCCAATCGCCGCTCGTGACGCCGCCCGGCAAACTTCCACCCGGAAGGCCTGTAAGAGTCGCGCGCAAATCCTCGGCGTCGGAGAGGTCCACTTCGCTCACCTGCTCCGTCGCTCCCGGATGCGCCGCTTGAATCGCCTGAATAAATCCGGCGAAGAGCTCCATGCGCTTCTCGCGCTCGTCGATCGGCATTTCGGAGTTGACGCCGCTCACCACCGGAAAATGAAAATCGCCTTTCAACGGCCGCTCCAGAATCATTCCATAGGCGTCGATAAGGTTCATCTCGCTGCCATCGCGCAAGAATGCGATCGGAGTACGCTCGGTGATTTCCACTTCTATTCGATTGGGAAGCGCGCGCCGCACCGCGGCCCGTTCCACCCAGGGCAACGTTTCGATTTGCTTCCGGCGCTGATCCAGCGGAATGCGCAGCACGCTGTGATTGCGGTCGGCTGCAAAAATTCCCAGCACATTTGCAGGTTGCACGTAGTGATTGCCCGCGATGTGAATCTGGTCGGGCTTGACTAGCGCCATCGCTGGAGCGTGAAACAGGAAATTTTCGGCGACGTAAGCCATGCCTGCCAGCGCGAGAGCGGCGAGGATCCACAGCGACACGCGCAGATACGTCATCCAGGCTTTTCGCCCGAACTTCCGCCGCTTGATCTCGAGCGGCTTCTGCCGCCGAAGATACTTCGGCTCTTCGTCCGCCAGAACTTCCTGCGGATAGACGTCCGCGTCCATGGCCCTCAGTTTCGCCAGAAAATCACCTCGTTCTCGAGATCCACTCCGTAGGCGGCGCGCACGCGCTCGCGCACGTCGTCAATTAATCGCCGCATGTCGTCACAAGACGCGTTGGCCATGTTCACAAAAAAATTCGCGTGCCGGTCGCTCACCGCTGCATCGCCCACCCGATGGCCCTTCAATTTCAATTCGTCAATCATCCGTCCCGCCGAGCCGCCGGGAGGGTTCTTGAAAATGCAGCCGGCGCTTTTCTGATTGAGCGGCTGGCTGGCCCGGCGCTTCTCATTGCAAACCTTGATACCCGCCAAGATTTCCTTGTACGGCTTCGACGGCAGTTCGAGCTTCACGCGCAGCATCACATCGTCGTCTGCGAATGACGTATGGCGATAGTCGAACCGAATGTCGTTGCCGCGAACAGTCTCCACCTCGCCGCTCGCAGCGCGATACAGTTCCACTTCGCGCACCCACGGCCCGATTTGAGTCCCATACGCGCCCGCGTTCATCCGCAACGCTCCGCCCACGCTTCCCGGCACACCGATCAGCCCTTCCATGCCGCCCAGATCGTGTTTCGCGCAAAAGGTGACCATGCCGCCCAGATCAGCGGACGCTTCCACATACGCCGAATTCCCTTCCACGCGCATTCCCGGGTGCGCCGCCGGAAGATGCAGCACCACCCACGGCAATTCGCCATCCGCGATCAACACGTTCGTGCCGCCGCCAAGAAAACGATGCGGAATCTTCGCGTCAGCCAGCAAGCGCATCACCTGCGGAATCGTGTCGTAGCGGTGCAGCAGAAGTTCGTCTGTGACCCCGCCAATCGCGAGTGACGTTTTTTCTTTCAGCGACACGGCCGGACGCAATTCGACTCCCAATTCTTTCAACCGCTCGACAATCGCGCTGTCATCAATCCGCATGCGAACTCGAAACCTGTGTGCCCAGCAGCATGGCAAGCTGATCGAGAGCCCGGCCCACGCTGCCCGCCCCAATCGTCAAAATCGCATCGCCCGGCCGCGCTTCACGCAGCATGAACTCGACGCCCGCCTGTATCGTGCTCGTAAACACCACGTTCTTGTGCCCCGCCGCGCTGATTGCTTCCGCGAGCCGCTCGCCGGTGATGCCCTCAATCGGATGCTCGCTGGCCGCGTAAATTTCAGTGAGCACCAGAATATCCGCGTCGTTGAACGCGCGGCAAAAATCGTCCCAAAGAAATTGCGTCCGCGTGTAGCGGTGCGGCTGAAACAAAACCAGCAGACGCTTGTATCCGCATCCGCGAGCCGCTTCGAGTGTGGCGCGAATCTCGGCGGGATGATGGCCGTAATCGTCAATCAGCGTGACCCCGGCATACACGCCCTTCACCTCAAAGCGCCGTCCAACGCCCGAAAACTTCTCGAGTCCGGCTCGAATCAAATCCGCCGGCACATTCAACGACAGCGCCACAGCCGCCGCGGCAGCCGCATTCCGCACATTGTGAATTCCCGGAGGCGAAGGAAGATTGAAAATCCCCAAATCCTCACCGCGATAAGTAAGCCGGAATTCGCTCGCGAGCCCCTTGAGTTTCACGTCGCTGATCACAAGATCGGCCTGGCTCGTGGTCCCATACGTGAT
>Ga0210394_10002359_pt1 | contig 26077 bp, 27 predicted proteins | sample IncBWC12MmetaG_FD_160121 | JGI IMG/M metagenome (GOLD analysis project Ga0210394, IMG submission 160121) | Forest soil microbial communities from Barre Woods Harvard Forest LTER site, Petersham, Massachusetts, United States - Inc-BW-C-12-M | ecosystem: Environmental > Terrestrial > Soil >...
ATTGCGGCGATTCCAAGTGCGGTTGAGCGTCTCGCGGCCCGTCCCGGTGTGGGCGAGTCTTCGTCGCGCAGACAGGATTCGAAGCTGACAGCGACGATTCGTGGCGAGGACGAGAGTCCTCGCCACCCTTTCCATCCAGGCGGTAGACTTGAGCGCACTGCTCATGCGGAGACGCGCCGGTGGCAATCAAACGTTCGGCCAAGAGCCTGGGGACTCCGGTCCGCAAGTCGGTCACCTCACCCGGTCTGCGGCACGTCGACGTCAGGACGGCGCAGCAGATGGTTGCCGGGGAGGTGTACCTCGGCTGGCTGTGCAAGAACAAAGCCTGTGGGCGCGTCATCGCCATCGTGCCCCCACCCGCGGGTGCCAAGCCCGACTCGGGGCACGCCGACGACCAGCTGGCCGCGATCAAATGCCCGCACTGCGGCGACGAGGATCTCTACCGCTGGGGTGCCCGGGGCGAGCGTCAGTACCCGGCGGCGACCGCCGCCACGTAACGCTGCGCGCCGCTACGGGCTGAGCTGTGCCGCGAGCGCTACGCTCTGCGGAGCGGCGAGGGCGCCGAACCTGCGATCGAGCTCTTCGAGTCGCTTAGCCGCCTCGGGGCGCTTGCCGGCATCGATGAGCGACTGCACCTCGGCGAGTCGCGCCGCCAGCCGCCGGTCGATGGCGGCGCGGCAGGCTGCGAGTTTCGCCGGCTCGGCGCGCACGTGGATCGCCAGCGCAGCGAGCGCCCGTGACAGCGCTGCGGCGCTCGCGATCTCGTGAGAGGCGCCGTGGGTGACCTCGGCCGCCACGTCGTAGACGCACCAGTCCCGCATGGAATCCTGGCTCGCGGAGTCCATCGCCACGTGCACCGTGTCACGCTCGCCGGTGAGGTAGACGATCCGGGTGCCCTCCTGGAAGCGCTCAAGGAGCTCGCGCGGCGGCGGGCTCGGCGGCCCGGCATCCAGCGGATCGCTGCCGGCGTTGAGCAGCGCCCCGCGGTAGAGATCCGGATAGGCCAGCGCCAGGCGCAGCGCCATCCGCGCGCCCCCGGAGAAGCCGCCGACGTACACGCGCTGTGGGTCCACCCGGTAACGCTGCATGACGTTGTAGGTGGCTAGCAGCGCGAGCGGCTCACGCCGGCCGATCGGATCCGCACGGTTGCTGGAGCGCGCGGCGGTCGCGAAGATCACGCCGTGGCGCTCGAGCACCGGCGCCCAGCCTTCGGGCAGCCACGCCTCGTCCCACGGAGCCACGAACGTGAGGAGCGCGTAGCCGTCCGGTGGCGCGTGCGCGGGCACGTACAGCGCGAAACGCTCGGCCGCCAGATCGATCGACTGCTCGCTCAGGTGCTGGTGCGAGCGCTCGAGCGAGCGCTCGATCTGGGCCGCGGTGAGCGGGCTCAGAAGACGGCGCATGATCTCGGCGCTCGCCGACAGCGGGGAGTAGTCGCTGAACTGCACCTGCGTCAGGGGCCCGACGGGCGCTGCGGGAGCGGCCTCGGATGCTGCACTGGTGCGCGCGCCCGGAGCCAGCAGCGCCGCGACCGCGAGTGCCGCCGCCAGGATTAATGCCGCGCGCGCCATACGCCCTCGATCCCGCTGCATGCGGGCGATTCTGAGGATCGCGCCGGCGAAAAAAAACCCCGCTGAAGGCGGGGTTGTCGGTCGCTTGCTTGTGTGGAGGAGCTTCTTCTAGTTGTTATCCGAGATGCGCGGTGTCCGGCGAGTTGCTTTTATTCCGGACCCTGCTTTGTCTGACCCCTGGCTCGCTTGCTTCCCAAAGGGCGGCTGAGCCGCTGATGGGTATATATGAGCAACACCCGTGCCAGGGGCCGCGGGCACTGAAGGGATGCGACATACTCACGCCGCGGGCCTGTTCAAACGTGACGCAGCGCACACTTAGGCAGGCTTATGTCGGATCCGTGTCGGGTCCGGCGACCGGTGTGAGACCTTACAATTCCGGCCGTGACACCCAAAGTGTCAAGGTCCTCGACACTTTCTTCGCGATAAGCTTCTGGGAAGGGAAACCAAGTGTTCCGTAAGCTGATGAAAATCGAACAAAATGTGACTATTCACGGGGTGTAAATGAAGCCGACACCCCCAGAAGCACGCACTCGCGCGGTCCTCGGGTGGCTCCTGGGAGCCCTTTTCGCCCTGGGGGCGTCGCCGGCCCTCGCAAACCCCGACCAGATGCCGCGCCCGGCCGCGCTCGAGCCCGACGTCGAGTTCTGGATCCGCGTCTACAGCCAGGTCGACACCAACTCGGGCTTCCTGCACGACCAGTACAACCTGGGCGTCGTCTACGACACGGTGCGTTTCGCGCCCGACTCTTCGCAGAGCGCACGCGAGCGCGAGGTGGACGCACACCGCGCCGCGATTGCCGCGGCGCTGCGCCGCCTCGCCGCGGCCGGCGACAGCCCGCTGTCCCCGGAGGATCAGCGCATCCGGGATCTGTGGGGGGCGGGGGTGAGTCCCGCGCGCCTGCGCGAGGCGGTCGACGACATCCGTTTCCAGCTCGGCCAGGCGGACCGCTTTCGCGCCGGCTTGATCCGCTCCGGCGCGTGGGAGACGCACATCGCCGAGACGCTCGCCAACCGCGGGCTCCCCGCCGAGCTCGCGGTGCTGCCGCACGTCGAGTCCTCGTTCAACCCCGCGGCCTACTCCAAGGTGGGCGCGGCGGGGCTGTGGCAGTTCATGCGCTCGACCGGACGGCGCTACATGCGCATCGACAGCTCGGTCGACGACCGGCTCGATCCGTTCCGTGCCACCGAGGCGGCGGCGCAGCTGCTCGCCTACAACTACCGCGTGCTCGGCACCTGGCCGCTGGCGCTCACCGCCTGGAACCACGGCACCGCCGGCATGCTGCGCGCCAAGGAGCAGCTCGGCACCGACGACATCGTGACCATCCTGCGCCGCTACAACGGCCGCACCTTCGGCTTCGCCTCGCGCAACTTCTACGTCTCCTTCCTCGCCGCTCTCGACATCGACCACAACCCCGAGAAGTACTTCGGCGCCGTGCAGAAGCAGGGCGAAGCGAAATTCCAGGTGGTCACCGTGCCGGGCTACGTACCCATGGCGACGCTCGAGCGGGTGCTGAGCGTGCGGGGCGATGAGCTGCGTGCACTGAACCCAGCGCTCCTGCGCCCGGTGTGGGACGGGCAGCTGCGCGTGCCGCGCGACTATCACCTGCGGCTGCCGGCGGCGGACGAGCAGTGGACGACGGAGTTACTGGCGCATCAGCTGAACCCGCGCGAGCTGTACGCCGGGCAACCGCAGCCCAAGCGCTACAAGGTGCAGGAGGGCGACACGCTCGCGAGGCTCGCCGATCGCTACGGCGTACCGATCGAGACGCTGGCGCGCATGAACCGGGTCCGCGTGAGTGCCGCGCTCAAGGTCGGGCGCACCATCAGTCTGCCCGAGGGCGCGACCGTGCAGGTGGCCTCGAGCACCGCGCCCGCCGCGGGCACGGCGGAGGCGAGCGGCGTGTCGACGGCGGTGGCGCAGCGCGAGAGTGCCGAAGATGCCCAGGCGCTCGCCATGATCACCGTGACCGCGAGCCGCGAGCAGCCGGTGTCGGCGGCGCAGGCGGAGGCGTTGAGCCCGGCCCTGGGTCCCGCCGCCGAGCCGCAGCAGGGCGCCGATCCCACCGACTACTCCGTGGCGGGCGATGACAGCATCCGCGTCGCCGCGGAGGAGACGCTCGGCCACTACGCTGACTGGCTGGGCGTCAGCGCGCAGCACCTGCGCGATCTCAATCACATGAGCATCAAGAAGCCGGTGCTGGTCGGACATCGCCTCAAGCTCGATTTCCACAAGGTGGCGCACGATGCCTTCGAGCAGAAGCGGCGCGACTACCACCAGCAGCTGCAGGCGGCGTACTTCGCCGAGCACCGCATCGGCGGCACCGAGATCTATATCGCGCGCGCCGGCGACTCACTCTGGACCGTGACCAAGCGCGCCAGGCAGCTGCCCGAGTGGCTGCTGGTGCAGTACAACCCGGACGTCGATTTCAGCGAGCTCAAGCCCGGGACCCAGATCGTCATTCCGCGGGTCGAAGAGGTGGGCAACAGCGGGTGAAGACTGTGGCGGGTAAAGGCTGTGATCCAGGTACGTGGCGCCCTCGGGATCGCTGGCTATAATCCCTTTTGCTTGTCTGGTGGATTGCGGAACGTCATGAAATTCATGAGCTTGGCGACGGTGCTCCTGCTCGCCGGTGCGGCGATGGCCGCGCGCGGCGACTCGCTCACGGTAACTGAGCCGGTAGCCGAGCCGGTGGCGCTCACGAGCGACACGCTGCCGGCGGTCGATCGCATCGTCGTGAAGAAAACCGAGCGCCGCCTGTACCTCATGCACGGCGGCAACGTCGTGCGTTCCTACCACGTCGCGCTCGGGCTCTCCCCGACGGGGCAGAAGGAACGCGAAGGCGACTTCCGTACCCCCGAGGGCAGCTATCATCTCGACGTGCGCAATCCGCGCAGCGACTACTTCCTCTCGATCAAGGTGTCGTACCCGAACCAGACGGACGTGAAGCGCGCGCGGGCGCGGCACTGGGAAACCGGCGGCTCGATCATGATCCATGGGCTGCCGAACTACATGAAGCACGACCCCGAGTACTACCTGAACCACGACTGGACCGACGGCTGCATCGCCGTCTCCAACGCGGACATGGTGGAGATCTGGATGCTGGTGCCGGACGCGGTACCGATCGACATCGATCCCTAGAAAACACCAAGACCGGACCCAAGAAGCCACCTACGTGGCCAGCTCCTCAGAATTCGTCGACGCGCGCGTCGGACCGCGCGGCAGTCTCGAGAATCTCTCCCAGTCGGAGATCGACAAGCTGCTTGATGCCGGCCGGGCGGGCCTGTACCCGCTATTCCGCCGCTGCGCGCTCGCGGTGCTCAACTCCGGGGCGCCCACCGACAACGCCAAGGAGATCTTCGACCGCTACCGCGACTTCGACCTGCGCATCGTGCGGCACGCCTGGGGCGTGAAGCTCGAGATGCGTAACGCTCCGGCCTCGGCCTTTGTCGACGGCGAGATGATCCGGGGCATCAAGGAGCACCTGTTCGCGGTGCTGCGCGACGTGGTGTTCACCTCCAACGAGATCATGGCGAGCGGGCGCTTCGATCTGAACGACCCCGCCTCGGTCACCAACGCGGTGTTCCACGTGCTGCGCAACGCGCGCATCCTCGATCACAAGGCGCGCCCGAATCTGGTGGTGTGCTGGGGCGGCCACTCGATCACGCGCGAGGAGTATCAGTACACCAAGGACGTCGGCTACGAGCTCGGCCTGCGCGCGCTCGATGTGTGTACCGGCTGCGGCCCGGGCGCCATGAAGGGGCCGATGAAGGGCGCCACCATCGGGCATGCCAAGCAGCGCATCGCCGGCGGCCGCTACATCGGCATCACCGAGCCCGGCATCATCGCCGCCGAGCCCCCCAACGCCATCGTCACGCAGCTGGCGATCATGCCGGACATCGAGAAGCGCCTCGAGGCGTTCGTGCGCCTGGCGCACGGCATCGTGGTGTTCCCGGGCGGCGCCGGCACCGCCGAGGAGATCCTCTACCTCACCGGGACGCTGCTCGAGCCGGCCAACCGCGCGCAGCCGTTCCCCGTCGTGCTCACGGGACCGAAGGACAGCGCGGCGTACTTCGACCACATTTGCCGCTTCGTCGGCGGGACGCTCGGCCCCGAGGCGCTCGAGCGCCTCACGGTGATCGTGGACGATCCGCCCGAGGTCGCGCGCCGCATGGTGCAGGGCATGCAGACGGTGCGCGAATTCCGCCGCAGGCACAACGATTCCTACAACTTCAACTGGCTGCTCGAGGTGCCGGAGGCCTTCCAGCGGCCCTTCGAGGTCACGCATGCCTCGATGCGCGCGCTCACGCTGACGCGCGATCAGCCGGTGCACGCGCTGGCCGCGAACCTGCGGCGCGCCTTCTCGGGCGTGGTCACCGGCAACGTCAAGGATTTCGGTATCCAGGCGATCGAGCGCTACGGTCCCTACGAGCTCGCGGGCGATGCCTCGCTCATGAGGCTGCTCGATGAGCTCCTCAGCGCCTTCGTCGAGCAAAAACGCATGCGCCTGCCGGGCAGCGCCTACCGGCCGGTCTACCGGCTGGTCGCCTGAGCGCAAGCGCGAGCCACACCGCGCAGCTGTTGCGCGCACGACGCACCTGCAGCACCTCGCGGGGCCGTTACATAACGCTCTGCAAGGCGCACGCTTTTCCCGGCGCGTGCGAGAGCTGTGTCATAGCAGTCGGTCCGCGGCGACGCGCTTCCTAATGCCTGTGAACCAGTTCCTGCGCCCGCGCGACGAAGCCCGTAGGCTCGCTGCCAAGAGTATTCAGGAGCTTTCATGAGCTCATCGAACAGGAGCCGGGACGACGCCGCGGCGGCACTCGAGCCGCCGGCCCAGGGCGCTAGTCCCACCGGAGGCGCGGACGCCTACGCCACGTGGCTGGATCGCATGCAGCGCGCTCGCGCGCGCCAGGCGGCGATCACCCGCAATCTCTACACCTGGTCGAACTACAAGAGCTGGGCCGATCAGGTCCGCGATTCCTGGCAGGGCGGTGACGGCTTCAAGACCGCAGCCACCCCGCCGAAGACCTCGAAGAAATAGCCCCGGCGCGCCGCGCGCGCCTCAATCCCTAAACTGCCGGTATCGCCGCGGCGATGATCTCGTCCGCCGGCGCAGGCTCGTCCGTGCCCGGCGCGGGCGGCTCGGCTGCCGGGGGCGGCTCCACGGCTACCGGCTCCCCGGCCGCCGCCTGCGGGGCGGCAGCGCCCTCCTGCACGGGCTCCCCGGGCGGTGCCTCCGCGACGCCGAACGCCCGCGCGCCGCGTGGATTGAGGGTGCCGTCCGCCTCCCCGGTGAGCCAGCTGACGAGCGGCGCCCACTGCTCGATGTCGCTGCGGGCGAGATAGCTCTTCATCTCGTGCACGCCGAGGCCATGCTCGGCGGCGCGCACGTAGTTCTGCGAGTCGCGGATGATGGCGACGATGGGGATCCCGAGGGTGTGCAGGAAGCGGATCAGCGCCTGGTACATGAGGGTGTTGCGCCGCACGCGGTTGGCGATCACGCCGATGCGGTTCTCCTCGCGGCGGATCTTGGCGACCAGCAGCAGGTCGCCGATGCAGCGCGAGCAGGTATGGATGTCGATGTCGGACGGCAGCACCGGCACCAGGATCTTGTGGGCGTCGCGGGTGATGTCGGGGAGCTGGCGCGGCTCGACCGCCGCCGGGGTGTCGACGATCACGTGCGTGGCGTCATCGGGCACGCGCAGCTGGAAGGAGCGCGTCGTGCGGCCGTCCTTCTCGAACGCCGCGATGACCGCAATGGGTGGCTGCGAGGGCTGGCGCTTCTTCGCCCAGCGCACCGAGGAGCCCTGCGGATCGAAATCCATGAGCACCGGGCGATGCCCACGGGAAGCGAGATAGCTCGCCAGATTGGTCGCAATGGTCGTCTTGCCGGACCCGCCCTTAGGGTTCAGGACGACGATGCGCTGCATGGTGGCTGGGTTCTGTCATGTCGACATGACGAAGGTCTCATCCAAGCCTACGCACGCCCCATGGGCGCTGCAAGCCGCCGTCGTTTGTGAGCGCGCGCACGCCAGCCTGCGCCGCCGACCCTGTAGAGTCCCGCACCGATGGAAGTCTTCCTGCATCTTTGGGACGAGCTCGACGACCTCGCGAGCCTGTGTCGCCACGCGGCGACCTCGGCGGCCTCCGAGCTCCTCGATGGCGCCACGCCCCTGGTAGCTACCGCCGCCGCCCTCGGCGTCGGCTTGCTCGCCGGCGCCTCCCGGCTGCTGCGCCTCACGGCCTGAAAGCGTCCTGAGCGCCGCCCGCACGCGGCGCTTGAAAATTCCGCGCCGACTCCCAAGATCGCCGTCCTGATACAGCCGCATTGGCGCGGCGGACGGCGAGCATGCAAGCGACCGAAACTCCCGAGGCCGGCACCACCCGGCAGACCCACGGCTTCCAGGCGGAGGTTCGTGAGCTCCTGAAGCTCATGATCCACTCGCTCTACAGCCACCGCGAGATCTTCCTCCGCGAGCTCATCTCCAACGCCTCGGACGCCTGCGACCGGCTGCGCTTCCTCGCCATCGGCGACAGCGCGCTGCTCGGGGCCGATGCGGAGCTCGGCATCCGCATCGATGCCGATCCCAAGGCCGGCACGGTGACCATCACCGACAACGGCATCGGCATGACCCGCGAGGAGGCGGTACACAATCTCGGCACCATCGCCCGCTCGGGCACCGCCGAGTTCTTTCGCGGGTTACCTCAGGACGCGCAGCAGGCCTCGCAGCTCATCGGGCAGTTCGGTGTGGGCTTCTACTCCGCCTTCATCGTCGCCGATCGCGTCGAGGTGCACTCGCGCAAGGCCGGCGCCGCCCCCGAGACGGGCGTGCGCTGGGAGTCGCGCGCGGAGGGGGATTTCAGCGTCGAGACCGTGACGCGCACCGAGCGCGGCACGGCGGTGACGCTGCATCTGAAGGAGGACGCGCGCGAGTTCGCCGACGCCTTCCGGCTGCGGGGCCTCATCCGCCGCTACTCCGACCATATCGGCTTCCCCGTGCGCATGCGCAAGGAGGGCGAGGCCTCGCTCGAGTACGAGGTGGTGAATCAGGCCAAGGCGCTCTGGACGCTGCCGCGCACCCAGATCTCGGACGAGGAGTACCGCCAGTTCTACCAGTACCTCGCCCACGACTTCACCGACCCGCTCGCCTGGAGCCACAACAAGGTCGAGGGCAAGCGCGAGTACACGAGCCTGCTCTACATCCCGGGGAAGGCGCCCTTCGACCTCTACCAGCGCGAGGCGTTGCGGGGACTGAAACTCTACGTGCGGCGCGTGTTCATCATGGACGACGCCGAGCAGTTCCTGCCGCTGTACCTGCGCTTCGTGAAGGGCGTGGTCGACTCGAGCGACCTGCCGCTCAACGTCTCGCGCGAGCTCCTGCAGCAGGAGCCGGAGGTCGAGGCGATCCGCTCGGGACTGACCAGGCGGGTGCTGGAGCTCCTCGGGCGGCTCGCCAAGGACGAGCCGCAGAAGTACGCCACCTTCTGGAAGGAGTTCGGCGCGGTACTGAAGGAAGGCATCGCCCAGGATCAGGCCAACGCCACGGCGCTCCTGCCGCTGCTGCGCTTCGCCAGCACGCACGCGGCCGACAACACCGAGTCCGTGAGCCTCGCCGACTACCTCGGCCGCATGCACAGCGGCCAGGAGCGCATCTACTACGTGATCGCCGAGACCCTCGAGGCGGCGCGCGCCCACCCGGCCATCGAGGCGCTCAAGGCGCGCGGCATCGAGGTGCTGCTGCTCGCCGAGCGGATCGATGAATGGGCGATGGGGCAGCTCGAGACTTTCGAGGGCAAGCGCTTCAAGGACGCCGCGCGCGGCGACCTCGAGCTCGGCGGCCTCGCCGGCGAAGCCGACAAGGCCCGCCACGAGGCGGAGCTCAAGGAGAGCAAGGGGCTGCTCAAGCGCATCAAGGACGCCCTCGGCGAGCGCGTCACCGAGGTGCGCGTCAGCGACCGCCTGCGCGAGTCGCCGGCCTGCCTGGTGCTCGGGGAGCACGACATCGGCGACCGCCTGCGGCGCATCCTCGCGGCCGCCGGTCAGAAGGCCCCCGACGCCCGCCCGCTGCTCGAGGTGAACGTGACGCACCCGCTGGTGAAGTATCTCGATGGGTTGGCGGATGCGGGTCAGTTCGCCGAGCTCGCGCAGCTGCTCTACGAGCAGGCGCAGCTCGCCGAAGGGGCGGTGCTCGCCAATCCGCCGGATTTCGTGCTGCGCCTCAACCGCCTGCTGGTGAGGCTCGCCACCCCTTAGAATCCCGGACATGGTGCTGAAGCCGCCGCGCGCCGAGCGTCTCGCGATCGAGGGTCCCGCGGGACCGCTGCAGGCGCTCATCGAGACGCCGCAGACCGAGCGGGGTGAGGCGCTCGGCGCGCCCGCCTTCGCGGTCGTCTGCCACCCGCATCCGCTCTTCGGCGGCACCCTGGACAATAAGGTGGTCTACACCGTGGCGCGCGCCTTCGAGCAGCTCGGGGCGCCGGCGATCCGCTTCAACTTCCGCGGCGTCGCCGCGAGCGGCGGGAGCTACGACGAGGGACGCGGCGAGAGCGAGGACGCGCTCGCGATCATCAGGTTCGGCCGGCAGCGCTGGCCGGGCGTGCCGCTGTGGCTGGCGGGCTTCTCCTTCGGCGGCGCGGTGGCGGCGCGCATCGCGGCGGCCGCGAAGCCTGAGCGGCTGGTGCTGGTGGCGCCCGGGATCACGCGCCTCGAGCGTGCCGACTTCGATGCGGCGCGCGCGGCACAGCCCGAGTGTCCGTGGCTGATCGTGCAGGGAGATGCCGACGATGTCGTGCCGGCGGCGGCGGTGCTCGACTGGGCAGCCGGGCGGCAGCCGCTTCCCGGGGTGCCGGCTCCGACGGTGAGCGTACTGCCCGGGGCCGGCCACTTCTTCCATGGGCGCATCAACGAGTTGCGCGAGGCGGTGCTCGCCTTCACGCCCTGAGGGGCGATTTTGTGCGCTGAAAAAGCAAAGGCCCGGAGGGAAGCTTGCTTCCGACCGGGCCTTGCCTCCCGCTATGCGCGGGAAAACCGCTGATTTACGAGTTCACCATCGCCTTGAGGCTCTTCAAGGGCAGGCAACGGACCTTCTTGCTGGCCGGCTTGGCCTTGAACATCATCTTCTCGCCGGTGAAGGGGTTGACGCCTTCGCGGGCCTTAGTGGCCGGCTTCTTCACGACCTTCATCTTCAGGAGCCCCGGCAGCGTGAACAGACCGCCGCCACGCAGGCTCTTCTTGATCACGCCGCTGAGCGAATCGAAGACGCTTCCGACCTGCTTACGGGACAGCCCAGTTTCTTTGGAGATGCTCGTCAGGACTTCCGACTTCGTCGGTGCGCCACCCTTTTTCGCCATTTTGCGGTACTCCTCGAAAATTTTGGTTGGTTTGCGTCGCGCGGCTCATTTGCGCCGCGCGAAGAGAATCGGCGCGGAAAATAGCACATGCGCACGCTTTGGCAAGCAGTATTTTCTCCTACGCTGTTGCGCAAATGCCTTTTTTCGTAGGCTTTCCCCGCGCAGCGGGTGCACCGGATGCGCATCCGGCGTGCCGTGCAGCGCCGCGCGAGCGTTCCACGGAGCTGCGATTTCCGGTGCGAAGTGCGCGCTAAGCGCGTGTTCCGCCAAGTCGCAGCGCGCCTTTCAGCGCAGCAGGATGAGCAGCGCCTGGATCGCGATCGTCGCCCACAGCGGCGAGAGATCGAGACCCCCGAGCGGCGGAATGATGCGGCGGAAGGGCTTGAGCACCGGCTCGCAGAGCGAGGTGAGCACCGACTGCATGGGCGAGTAGCCGCCGGGGGCGATGAAGCTGAGCAGCCAGTAGATGAGGATGGCGTAACAGTAGGTCCACAGCAGCGTGCGCGCGATCTCGAGCGCCACCGCGTCGAGCCAGGTGAGCGGGTCGGGCCAGCCGCCGCCGTGCAGCGCCGCGAGAATCGCGACCTCGATCGCCGCCACCAGCAGCACCGCCACGACGGAGGCGGTGTCGACCTTGCCGATCGGCGGCAGCACGCGCCGCAGCGGCACGATGAGCGGATTGGTGAGCTGCACGATGGCCTGGCACAGGGGGTTGCGGAAGTCGGCGCGCGTCAGCTGCAGGAGCAGGCGCGCCAGCACCACGAACAGGGCCAGCGACAGCAGCGTCTCGACGATGTAGATGATGGCGCTCATGGGGCCCTTCACGAATGGTCCGCGGCCGGCGCACCGAGCGCGGCCGGCGCACCGAGCTCGCGGCTGCGGCGGGCCGCTGCGGCGAGTGCGCGCTCGACCGTGCCGGCGAAGTCGGCGGCGGCGAACACCGCGAGCGCCGCCTCGGTGGTGCCGCCTTTGGAGGTCACTTCCTCGCGCAGTCGCACGAGGTCGGCATCGCCGGCGATGGCCATGAGGCCCGCTCCGTGGAGCGTCGCGGCGGCGAGGCGCCGGGCGGTCGGCGGCGCGAGTCCGAGCTTGCCGGCAGCCTCGGCCATGAGCTGCGCGAGCAGGAAGAAGTACGCCGGTCCGCTGCCCGAGAGTGCGGTCACGACGTCGAGCTGGTCCTCCTCGCTCACCCACACCGCCTCGCCCACCGCGCGTGCCAGCCGTTCGGCCGCGGCGCGCTGCTCGCTCGCCACGGCGGGGGGCGCGTACAGCGCGGTGACGCCGGCGCCAACCAGGGCCGGCCGGTTCGGCATGGCGCGCACCACGGGCACGCCCGCGCCGCACCAGGCCTCGAGTGACGCGAGGCGCACACCGGCGGCGACCGACACCACCAGCGGCCGTGCGGCGCGCAGCTGCGGGGCGAGCGCGGTGAGCACCGCCTGCGCTTGGGTTGGCTTCACGGCCAGCACCACGAGCGAGGCACCCGCGACGGCGCGGGCGTTGTCGGCGGTCGCGGTCACGCCGAGGTCCTGCGCGAGCGTGCGGCGTGCGGCTTCGGAAGCCTCACCGACGCTCACCCGCTCGGGACGCGTACCCGAGCGCAGCAGGCCGCTGATGAGCGCGCGGCCCATGTTGCCGCCGCCGAGTACGGTGAGTTGCGCTTCGGGCATGGTGGTGGAGATTGTAGCCGCTCGCGTTGCGCGCAGCGCCTAGGGCGGGCGCGGCCCGAAGAGCGCGGTTCCCACCCGCACCAGGGTGGCGCCTTCCTCGATCGCCGCCTCGAAGTCGCCGCTCATGCCCATCGAGAGCGTGTCGAGCGCGAGGCCCTGCGAATTGAGCGCGGCGCGCAGCTCACGCAGCTCGCGGAACCAGGCGCGCTGGCGTGGCACTGCGCTTTCTTCCGGCGGGATGCACATGAGACCGCGCAGCGTCAGGCGCGGCAGCGAGGCCACGGCGCGCGCCAGCGCCGGGAGCTGCGCCGCCTCGACGCCGCCCTTGCTCGCCTCGCCCCCGATATGCACCTGCAGGCACACGTTCAGCGGCGGGGCGTAGTGGGGCCGCTGCGCCGCGAGCCGCTCGGCGATCCTGAGGCGATCGACGGCGTGCACCCAGGCGAAGCGCTCCGCGATGGGGCGGGTCTTGTTGGCCTGGATCTGGCCGATGAAGTGCCAGGTGAGCGCGCAATCCCGCAGCGCATCAAGCTTCGGCAGCGCTTCCTGCAGATAGCTCTCGCCGAAGTGCTCGAGGCCGCAAGCGGCGGCCGCCCGCAGTACTTCGGGCGGCTGGGCCTTGGTTGCGGCCAGGAGTGTGACCGACTGCGCACTCCGGCCGGCCCGGGCGGCTGCCGCGGCCAGGCGCTCCTCAACCTCGTGAACGCGCTCGGGTAAATTCTGCGGACCCCGTAACATATTGAACCTGTGACCCCTCCGCTATACTGCCGCCGCTCAGGCGCGTGCCATTTCCAGTCGCTGCGGCGCGCGTCCGGGGTCCCAGGGAGCATCAATGGCTGTCGACATCGCGCAACTCCTGGCATTCGCCGTCAAGAACAACGCCTCGGACCTGCACCTGTCCTCGGGAGTGCCGCCGATGATTCGTGTCGACGGCGACATGAAGCGCATCAACATGCCGCCGCTGTCGCACAAAGAAGTGCACTCCATGGTGTACGACATCATGAACGACAAGCAGCGCAAGGCCTACGAAGAGTTCTTCGAGACTGACTTCTCGTTCGAGATTCCAAAGCTGGCGCGCTTCCGCGTCAATGCCTTCAACCAGAACCGCGGCGCGGGCGCGGTGTTCCGCAACATTCCCTCGACCATCCTCTCGCTCGACGACCTGAGCGCGCCGAAGATCTTCCGTGACCTGTGCATGCTGCCGCGCGGGCTGGTGCTGGTCACGGGACCGACCGGCTCGGGCAAGTCGACCACGCTCGCCGGCATGGTCAATCACTGTAACGACAACCGGCCCGACCATATCATCACCATCGAGGATCCGATCGAGTTCGTGCACGAGTCCAAGCGCTGCCTGGTGAACCAGCGCGAGGTGCACCGCGACACGCTCGGCTTCTCCGAGGCGCTGCGCTCGGCGCTGCGCGAAGACCCCGACGTGATCCTGGTCGGTGAAATGCGCGATCTGGAGACCATCCGCCTGGCGCTCACCGCCGCCGAGACCGGCCACCTGGTGTTCGGCACGCTGCACACCAGCTCCGCCGCCAAGACCATCGACCGCATCGTCGACGTGTTCCCCGGCGAGGAGAAGGACATGGTGCGCTCGATGCTGTCGGAGTCGCTGCGCGCGGTCATCTCGCAGACGCTCATGAAGAAGATCAGCGGTGGGCGCATCGCCGCCCACGAGATCATGATCGGGACCCCCGCGATCCGTAACCTCATCCGCGAGGGCAAGATCGCCCAGATGTATTCCGCCATCCAGACCGGTGGCTCCCAGGGCATGCAGACGCTCGATCAGTGCCTCACCGAGCTCGTCGGCAAGGGCGCGGTGAGCAAGGAAGAGGCGCGCTACAAGGCGCAGAACAAGGACGCTCTCTAGGCGCATGATGCGCAGAGCACGGGACCAAAGCAGGTAGACATCAATGGATCGCGATCAGGCCATCAAGCTGATGCAGGACCTGCTGCGGCGGGTCACCGAGAAGAAGGCGTCCGACCTCTTCATCACCGCCGGCTTCCCGCCGGCCATCAAGATCGACGGCGAGATCCGCCCGCAGTCCGAGCGCGCGCTCACCTCCGAGCAGTCGGCGACGCTGGTGCGCGCCATCATGAACGATCGCCAGACCAAGGAATTCGATGCCACCAAGGAGTGCAACTTCGCGATCGCGCCGCCGGGCATCGGGCGCTTTCGCGTCAGCGCCTTCGTGCAGCAGGCCGCCATCGGCTGCGTCATCCGCCTGATCAACGCCAAGATCCCGACCTTCGAGGATCTCGACCTGCCGCCGATCCTGAAAGAGGTCGTGCTGTCGAAGCGCGGACTCGTGATCATCGTGGGCGGCACGGGCTCGGGTAAGTCCACCACGCTCGCGGCCATGGTCGGCTATCGCAACGAGAAGACCCGCGGTCACATCGTCACCATCGAGGATCCGGTCGAGTACGTGCACACCCACAAGGGCTGCGTGATCACGCACCGCGAAGTGGGCGTCGACACCGAGTCGTGGCACGCCGCGCTCAAGAACACCCTGCGCCAGGCGCCGGACGTGATCCTGATCGGTGAGATCCGCGACCGCGACACCATGGAGTACGGCATCCAGTTCGCCGAGACCGGCCACCTGGTGCTCGCCACGCTGCACGCCAACAGCGCCAACCAGGCGCTCGACCGCATCATCAACTTCTTCCCCGACGAGCGGCGCGATCAGCTGCTCATGGACCTGTCGCTCAACATCCGCGGCATGGTGTCGCAGCGGCTCATCCCGCGCGAGGCCGGCGTGGGCCGCATCGCCGCGATGGAGATCATGCTCAACTCGCCGCTCATCCAGGACCTGATCTTCAAGGGCGAGGTCGCCAAGATCAAAGACGTCATGTCGCGCTCGACGCGGCTCGGCATGAAGACCTTCGACCAGGCGCTGTTCGAGATGTACGAGACCGGCTTCATCTCCTACGAGGACGCGCTGCGCAACGCCGATTCCAAGAACGAGCTGCGGCTGCGCATCAAGCTCGAGGGCAAGCGCGAGGTGAAGACCGCCGACGATGGCGGCGCACTGCAGGTCGTCGAGGAAGATCACGGGCGCAGTCTCTGATGGCACCCAAGGAAGCGAAGGCGCAGTCCCTGGAGAACACCACGGGGACGCAGGCGGCGCTTACCGGCGCCGAAGTGGTCGCGAGCGTCACCGCGGCGGCCGCTTCCGGCCATCCGACCCTCAACACCAAGCCGCTCTTCAAGCTGATGGTGGAGAAGAAGGCCTCCGACCTGTTCTTCACCTCCAACGCGCCCATCAAGATCAAGATCGAGGGGCAGATCCTGCCGGTGAACCGCCAGGTGCTCACCCCCGAGACCGTGCGCCAGACGGCTTTTGCGCTCATGTCCGCCGAGCAGCGCGACTACTTCACGCGCGAATTCGAGCTCGACTTCGCGGTGTCGGAGCCCGGGCTCGGACGCTTCCGCGTCAACGTGTTCATGCAGCGCGGCAACCCGGCCATGGTGATGCGCTACATCACCGCCGACATGCCGCGGCTCGATGCGCTGGGACTCCCTGAGGTGTGCTCCGACCTGGTGCTGCTCAAGCGCGGGCTGCTGCTCATGGTGGGCGCCACCGGCTCCGGCAAGTCGACCACGCTCGCGGCGATGATCAACCACCGCAACGAGAACTCCTCCGACCACATCGTCACCATCGAGGACCCGATCGAGTTCCTGCACACCAACAAGCGCTCGATCGTCAATCAGCGCGAGGTCGGACTCGATACCAAGAGCTACGCACGCGCGCTGCGTGGCGTGGTGCGCGCCGCGCCGGATGTCATCCTGATCGGCGAGATCCGTGACCGCGAGAGCATGGAGGCGGCGATCAACCTCGCCGGCACCGGCCACCTGGTGCTCGCCACCATGCACGCCAACAACTGCGCCGAGTCGCTCGATCGCATGATCAACATGTTCCCGCGCGAGCAGCACGCGCAGATCTTCCTCGACATGTCGCAGTACCTGCGCGCCATCATGGCGCAGCGTCTCATCATCGGTGTCGACAACAAGCGGCTCGCGGCACTCGAGGTGATGATCAACACCCCGCACATCCAGACGCTGGTGAAGAAGGGCGACGTGGTGGCGATCAAGGAGGCGATCAGCGCCAGCACCGAGCGCGGCATCCAGAGCTTCGACCTGGCGCTCTTCAACCTCTACAAGCAGGGCCGCGTGCCGCTGGAAGAGGCGCTGACGAACGCCGACTCGCGCGCCAACCTCGAGGCGAAGATCAACTTCGGCTAAAAGACGCTGTAGGCGTCGAACACCGGTCCATCGACGCACACGCGCTTCATCGCCGGCCCCTCGGGCGTGCGCACTTCGACCGCGCAACCGGCGCAGCCGCCGACCGCGCACGCCATGAACTCTTCCAGCGACACCTGGCAGGCCACCGCAAAGCGCCGCGCCAGCTGCGCGGTCACCTGCAGCATCGGCGTCGGTCCGCAGGCGAAGATCTCCACTTCAGCGAGCTCCTGAGGTCCCAGGGACTTGAGCCAGGCGTCGGCGAGCTGCGTGACGAAGCCCGGGAAGCAGCCGGGGAAGTCGGAGCGGCTCGCCAGCCGGCTCGGCACGCCCCACTCATCGAGCATCGGCATCGAGGCGATCGCACCCTCCGGCGTGCCGGGGACGATCAGGGTCGAGGGCCTGGGCCGGAACGGAAACGGGATCTCCGACCCCATGAGGACGAGCGGTTTCCAGGCGACCGCGGCACCGGGCGCGCTGCGCGCCGCATGCAGCCGTTCGGCGAGGAACACCATGGGCGGGATGCCGACGCCGCCGCCGATGAGGAGCGTGCGCGGGCGCTCGGGGTGGGCGATGAAGGGCTGGCCGATGGGACCCAGGACGCTCAGGGAGTCGCCGGCTTTGCGCGCCGCGAGTGCGTGCAGGCCCGGCCCCACCACCTTGTAGAGCAGCTCGATCCAGCCGGCGCGCGCATCGGCGCGCATGATCGAGAGCGGCCGGCGCATCGGGATGGTCGCATCCACGGTGAGGTGCGCGAAGCAGCCTGGCGCGGCGTGCGCGGCGCACCTGGGCGCCTGGATTCGCAGCACGAACTGCTCGCCATCGTAGGCGAGCTGGGAAATGACGCGCGCCTCCTCGAGAAAGATGGTGCCGCGGTTCGCCGAGCTCATGCGCGCGCGCTCACCGCGCCACTGCGCGCGGTGAGCACTTCGGCGAGCACCGCCATGCGCACCGCGACGCCATTGCGCACCTGGTCGCGGATCACCGATTGCGGTCCATCGGCGACCTCGGAGGAGATCTCGACGCCGCGGTTCATGGGCTGCGGATGCATGACGATGGCGCCGGGACGTGCCAGCGCCAGGCGCTCCGGAGTGAGGCCCCAGGTGGCGAAGTACTTGTCCCCGTCCGGCACGTCGGCATCGCCGAAGCGCTCCTTCTGGATGCGCAGCATCATGACGACGTCGACTCCCTCGATGCCCTTGGCGATCGAGCGCACGCGCGTTGCGCCCTCGAACTCCTCCGCCGCGGGCATGAGCGCCGCGGGCGCGACCAGGCGCAGGTCCGTGACGCCGAGCGCGCGCAGCGCGTGCCAGGCGGAGCGTGCGACGCGCGAGTGGCGGATGTCGCCGACGATCGCCACCGCCAGCCCGGCGAAGCGCTGCTTGCGCTGGTAGATGGTGAGGGCATCGAGCAGCCCCTGCGTCGGGTGCGAGACGTGCGCCTCGCCGGCCGACAGCACGCTCACGTGCGGGGCGACGTGGTTGGCCACCAGCTCAGGCACCCCGGCCTCGGCGTCGCGGATCACGAGTGCATCGACGTGCAGTGCCTGCAGCGTGTAGACGGTGTCGAGCATGCTCTCGCCCTTGGCGCGCGAGGACAGCTGCACCTCGAGGTTCACGACTTCGGCACCTAAGCGCTTGGCGGCGAGCTCGAAGCTGACGCGCGTGCGCGTCGAGGGCTCGGTGAAGAGGTTGGCGACGGTCAGGCCTGCCAGCGCCGCACTCAGCGGCGGCCGCTCGCCAAGCGGGCGGACGAAGGTCTGCGAGCGATCCAGCAGCCGCTCGATCTGCGCCCGAGTGAGCGACTCGAGGGTCAGCAGGTGGCGGAGCGACCCGTCGGGCCGCAGCTGTTCAGTCATCTCTTTCCCTCGCCGGCGAAGTAGCGCCCGAGTATCACCGCGGCGGCCGCGCTGTCGATGTCCGCCTTGCCGATGCGCCGCCGGCGCGCGCCGCTCGCGCGCCGCGCCTTGAGCTCGGCGTTCGCCTCGAGCGAGGAGAAGCGCTCATCGACCAGGTGGACGGGTAGTGCGAAGCGGCGTTCGAGCTCGGCGGCGAAGGCGCGGGCCGCACCGGCGAACGCCGCGTCGCTCCCGTCGTCATTATACGGGGCTCCCACCACCAGCAGCCCCGGCGCGAGCGAGCGCACCGCACGCGCGATCGCTTGCCAGTCGGGGCCGGACTTGCCGGCGACCGCGGCCGGCTGGGGCGCGGCGCTGCGCGTCAGGGTGTCGCCGGAGGCGATGCCGATACGTTTGAGTCCGAAATCGAAGGCGAGGACGGTTTTGACCGTCGTCATGCCGGCAGCGGCCGGCGCTCGCCGCCGTGGCGCGTGCGCTCAGGCATGGCCGGCCTCGGGGCTCAGGCGGTCGACGTCGACGCCCATCAGCCGCCAGGCTCCGGCCCAGCGCTCCTCGAACGGCAGCTCGAACACCACGCGCGCGTCGACCGGCATCGAGACCCAGGCGTTTTCCTTCAGCTCGCGCTCGAGCTGGCCCGAGTCCCAGCCGGCGTAGCCGAGGGCGATGAAGGCGTCCGACGGCCCCTCACCGCGGGCCATCGCCGCCAGCACGTCGCGCGAGGTGGTGACCTGGATGGAGTCGGAGACCTTGTGCGTGTGGTCCCACTCGCCGCCCGGGCGATGCAGCACGAAGCCCCGGTCGGTGTGCACCGGGCCGCCGCGCAGCACCGGCTGCTCGGCGATCAGCTCGGTCGAGGGCTCGAGCTTCATCTGCGAGAGCACGTCGGAGAGCTTCATCGGCAGGGGCTTGTTGAGCACGATGCCGAGGGCCCCCTTGTCGGTGTGCTCGCAGATGAGGGCCACCGTCTGGGAGAAATTCGGATCGTTGAGTTGCGGCATCGCGATCAACAGGTGATTGGTCAGGCTCCCGGGCTCGCCATCGGCGAATACCGGGGAGCCGCTGTGCGGCTCGCTCTCGGCGGCGCTCTCGGGGGCAGTGGCGCCGCCGCTCGTCACGGGCTTGCGGACCATGTCCACAGTATGGGCACGCGGGCGGCGAGTCTCAAGAAACGCCTCCGCGTTTCAGGGGAGCGTCGAGACCGAGCCGCGCGCCGCCTGGCCGCTGCTGAACTGCCATTCGTAGGCAAAACGCAACATGCTGTGCTCGGCGGCGAGCTCCGGCGGGAACGGATCGAACGGGCTCGCGAGCCTCAAGATCGACAGCGCCGCCTGGTCGAGCTGCGGGTTGCCGCTCGAGCGGCGGATCACGGCCCGATCGAGCGCGCCATTCGCCGCGATGCCGACCTCGATGACCGGGCTCGCCGCCCCGAGTGCGGTGCGCGCCGCGGCCGGGAAGTTGAGCGTGCCGACGCGCTCGACCTTGCGCCGCCAGCCATCGAGGTAGGGAGCGAGCGAGGCGGCGCGGGTGTCGGCGGTCACCCAGAGCTCATCGCGCTTGGGTCCCGTGAGCTCCGCCGGCCCCGGCTCGTCCGAGGGGCCCGGCTTGGCCACCGGCGGCTCATCGACCAGCAGCGGCTGGTTGCGCTGCGAGCCCGTGGCACCCAGGTCCGCGAGGTAGCGCACCTGGGTGACCCAGGCGGTGGTGGCGAGCAGCCGCTCGGCCTCGGCGCCCTTCATGTCGCCGCGTGCCGTGAGCGAGTCGCCCGTCGGGCTGCCCGCGTGATGCAGCGCCGGGAGCGCGGTCGGCGGACTGCGCGGCGCGACGGATTCGCGCGTGCTGCCCGAGCCTAACTGGGTGCGCTGCGCGAGGTAGGTGGCGGTCGGGTTCTTGTCCGCCTCGGGCAGTTCGTCCGAGACCAGCAGTACCTTCAGTCCCGGGGCGCTCTCATCATCGCCCGCCTCGGCGTTGAAGGTGATGCCGAGGATCACCAGCCCGTGGAGCAGCGCTACGAAGAACACCATGGCGAGCAGCCGGTCCCAGGCCGGGGGCCGCCCCTCGCGCAGCGCCAGGACGCGGCGCGCCACCTCTAAGCGCTCCGGCGCGGCGCGGCCTCGAGGTGCCGCAGGGTGGCATCGAGCAGCAGTCCCCCGATGTCGGTGCCGAACTGCTTGTCGAGCTCGCGGATGCCGGTGGGGCTGGTCACGTTGATCTCGGTCACGAAGCCGCCGATGACGTCGAGTCCGACGAACATCATGCCCTTTGCGGCCAATGCGGGACCGATCTCGCCGGCGAGCCAGCGGTCGCGGTCGTTGAGCGGGCGGCCGACGCCCTTGGCGCCGGCGGCGAGATTGCCGCGGTGGTCCTCGCCCGAGGGCATGCGCGCGAGCGCGTAGGGCACCGGCACGCCGTCGACCAGCAGTATCCGCGAGTCGCCGGTGGTGGCGATCTCCGGGAGGTAGCGCTGCACGATGGCGAAGCGCTGTCCGTAGTGGGTGAGGGTTTCGAAGACGACGCGCGCGTTCGGGTCGCCCTGCCCGATGACGAAGATCGAGCGCCCGCCCATGCCGTCGAGGGGCTTCGCGACGATCCGGCCGTGCTCGCGCAGGAACGCGGCCATGACGCCCATATCGCGCGTCACGACCGTCGGGGCGCAGCACTGCGGGAACCAGGCGGTGTAGACCTTCTCGTTCATGTCGCGCAGGCCCTGCGGCCGGTTGACCACCAGCACGCCCGCCCCCTCGGCCCGCTCGAGGATGTAGGTGCTGTAGATGTACTCGATGTCGAACGGCGGGTCCTTGCGCATCAGCAGGCAGTCGAGCGCGGCGAGCGGCTCGGTGTGCGCCTCCCCGAGGGTGAACCAGTCCTTGGGATCGGCCCGCACGCTCAAGGGGCGCATGCGCCCGTAGGCCACGCCGTCGCGCAGCAGCAGATCGCCCTGCTCGAGGTAGCTCAGGGTGAAGCCGCGCTCCTGGGCCGCGAGCAGCATCGCGAGCGTCGAGTCCTTCGCGTAGGCGATGGCGGCGATCGGATCCATCACCACGCCCAGTCGTCTTCGGGTGCTCATCGGGGGCCGATTATGCTCAGGCCGGCGCGAATATGTCTGCCCCGGGCGCGCGAAGCCGCGCACGGCTCCCGCCCCTGCACGGCGGGCCCTCCGACCTTCAAAAACGTGACGTGCGTGGCATAGCCGGGGGTATACCGATATGTTAAAACCCGCGCTGCGCTTGCCTCAGCGTTGAGGGGCCCGTGAGACTACGGCCGCTTGTTGGACGGTGCACCCCCGCAGGGTGTTTCACGGCGATTTTTCTAGCCCGCCATGCCCTCGCCGGGTGTGGCCTGTAAGGAAGGAGTTGCCTGACCGTGACCGGCAGCAACACGAAACTCCAGGGACTCAAAGTTCTGGTGATCGACGACAGCAAGACGATCCGGCGGACGGCCGAAACGCTCTTGGCCAAGGAAGGTTGCGAGGTGTTCACGGCCATCGACGGCTTTGACGCGCTCGCCAAGATCGCCGACCACCAGCCCGATATCGTCTTCGTCGACATCATGATGCCGCGCCTGGACGGCTACCAGACCTGCTCGCTGATCAAGCACAACAAGGTGTTCCGCGCCATCCCGGTGATCATGTTGTCGTCCAAGGACGGGCTGTTCGACCGGGCGCGCGGGCGCATCGTCGGCTCTGAGCACTACCTCACCAAGCCCTTCACCAAGGACGAGCTGCTCTCCGCGATCGAGACTCATATCGGGAGATGATGGCAATGCCCCTGATCCTGATCGTCGACGACTCTCCGACCGAAGTGCACGTCATGCAGAAGGCGCTCGAGAAGCACGGCTACCGCACCGCCGCGGCCGCCGACGGTGCCGAGGGCGTACGCCTCGCCCGCGAGATGAGTCCCGATCTGATCTTCATGGACATCGTCATGCCCGGCATGAACGGCTACCAGGCGACGCGCGCGCTCGCCAACGATCCGCGCACCCGCACCATTCCCATCATCATGGTCACCTCCAAGGGCCAGGAGACCGATCGCATCTGGGGCCTGCGCCAGGGTGCGATCGACTACATGGTGAAACCGGTTTCTCCCGACCAGCTGGTCGCCAAAGCCCAGGCAACCCTCGCCGCGTGAGCCGCTTAGCTCATCGCGTGCCCCAAACCTTAGCGCCCATGTCCGAGCCTGAGAACATCCCCGAGATTGACCTCAAGTCCCTGCGGGACCGTCCGTTCGAGCTGCTCGCCGAGCTCGAGCGCCGGGGACGCGCGGTCTCGGCGCTGGTGAACGAGCAATCGGCCACCGGGCGCGAATGGGTCGGGGTGGCGCTGCGCATGGCCGGAGACCTCTACCTGGTGGCGCGCGAGGAGACCCGCGAAGTGCTCGGCGTCCCCGCGAGCACCACGCGCGTGCCCGGCGCCAAGCCCTGGATCCGCGGCCTCGCCAACGTGCGCGGCCAGCTCCTGCCGATCGTCGACCTGAGGCAGTTCCTGGGCAGCGGCGTCACGCCGGTCACGCGCAACACGCGCGTGCTGGTGGTGAATCACCGTGAGATTCCCGCCGGACTCCTGGTCGATGAGGTGCTCGGCTTCCGCCGCTTCGCCGAGAGCGAGTTCACGGGCGATGCGCCCCCCACGGTGGCGCGCTGCGAGCGTTATCTCGCCGGTGCCTTCCGCCGCGCGCAGGAGCAGTGGCCGGTGCTGTCGCTGCGCCAGGTGCTCGAGAGCCAGGCGTTCGCGGAGGCCGCGGCATGAACCTGACGCCACTGCTCACCATCGCCGCGCTGCTGGTCGCCGGGGGCGGGGCCGCCGAGCTGCTGCTCCATCCGCCCACCCAATCGCCCCTGACCTGGCTCGTGCCCGTGCTCGCCGCGGCGGCATTCGTGGCACTGATGGTGGCTCTGGTGGTGGCGCTGCGCACGCGGCGCACGGTCGAGAAGCAGCGCGCCTCGGCGGACGCCCGCCAGCAGGAGAACGACCGCAACCAGCAGGCGATCCTGCGGCTGCTCGACGAGCTCTCGAGCCTCGCCGACGGCGACCTCACCGTGCAGGCGACCGTCACCGAGGACATCACCGGGGCGATCGCCGACTCGATCAACTACGCGGTCGATGCGCTGCGCGGCCTGGTGACCACCATCAACGCTTCCGCGATCCAGCTCGACTCCGCCACGCGCCAGACCCAGGCGCTGTCGGCGCACCTCGCCAAGGCGAGCGGCGCCCAGTCGAAGCAGATCGCGTCCGCGACCGAGTCGGCGGCCAGCATGGCGTCCTCGGTGGAGGAGGTCTCGGGCAACGCCGAGCGGGCCTCCGATGTCGCGCGTCACTCGGTCGAGGTCGCCCACAAGGGCGGCGATGCCGTGCGGCGCACCATCGACGGCATGAACACCATCCGCGAGACCATCCAGGAGACCAGCAAACGCATCAAGCGCCTCGGCGAGTCGAGCCAGGAGATCGGCAACATCGTCGAGCTCATCAACGACATCGCCGAGCAGACCAACATCCTGGCGCTGAACGCCTCGATCCAGTCGTCCATGGCGGGCGATGCCGGCCGCGGCTTCGCGGTGGTGGCGGACGAAGTGCAGCGGCTCGCCGAGCGTGCCGCCAATGCCACCAAGCAGATCGAGGTGCTGGTGCGCACCATCCAGACCGACACCAACGAGGCGGTGGTGTCGATGGAGCGCAGCACGACGGATGTGGTCGGCGGCGCGCTGCTCGCCGAGAACGCGGGCGCCGCGCTCGAGGAGATCGAGCAGGTGTCGAACCAGATCGCGAGCCTGGTGCAGAACATCTCCTCCAGTGCCCGCGCCCAGACCACCGCGGCGCAGAACATCGCCCGCAACATGGGCGTGCTGAAGGAAATCAGCGCACAGACGGCCGAATCGACCAACGCCACCTCCGCGGCGATCGCCAAGCTCGCCGAGCTCTCGGCGGGACTGCGTAAGTCGGCGGCCGGCTTCCGGCTCCCCGGCAGCACCCCGGCGGGCAGCAGTGTGCGGCTGAAGAAGATCGAGGAGACCGGGCTGAATACCGCCAAGGTGCGCCAGATCGCCTCGCTCGGCGGCTCCTGAGGCTCACGAACCCACCGCGCATGCCCGAAGTCGCATCTCAGACACTCGAGCTCGTCGGACGCGAGATCACCGCGACGCTCACCGAGGCGCGCGGTGCGCTCGAGAACTACGTCGAGCAGCCCGACAACGTGGCGCTGCTCGAGCGCTGTGCGCAGGACCTGCACCAGGTGCAGGGCGTGCTGCGCCTGCTCGAGATCTACGGCGCGGCGCTGCTCGCCGAGGAAATGGAGCACGTGGCGCAGTACCTCATCGCCACGGTCGACGAGCGCAAAGGCCAGGCGGAGAGCCTCGATGCGCTGATGCGCGCCATGGTGCAGCTGCCGAGCTACCTCGACCGGGTGCTGGCCGGCGGGCGCGACCTCGCGCTGGTGCTGCTGCCGCTCTTGAACGACCTGCGTGCGGTGCGCGGCAATGCGCTGCTCTCCGAAGGCACGCTGCTCCTGTTGAATCTCAGGTCCGACAAGCAGGCGCAGCCGCGGCCCGCCACCGCCGGCGAAGCGCCGATGACGGTCGAGCAGTGGGCCCGGCGCCTGCGCGCCCGCTACCAGACGGGGCTGATCGGCTGGATCCGCGGCGAGCGCCCCGAGCAGAACCTCGAGGTGCTGGCGGCGGTGTCGCACAAACTCGAGCAGGTCGCGACCCGCCAGCCGGTGTTCCAGCTGTGGTGGGTCATCGGCGCGGTCATCGAGGCGCTGCAGCACAACGGCCTCGAGGGCGGCCAGTCGGTGAAGCGGCTCCTCGGGCTCGGCGATCGCGAGATGCGCCGCCTGTACGACGAAGGTGAGGCGCGCTACGCGCAGAACCCGCCCATCGAGCTCCTCAACAACCTCCTTTATTACGTCGGCCGCGCCGAGTCGGCCGGCGGCCGGGTGAGCGCGGTGCGCGCCTCGTTCCGGCTGTCGGAGCTGCTGCCGGTGGACGAGAGCATCGAGCAGGAGCGCGAGAACCTATCGGCGCCCTCCGTCAAGCTCATGAAGACGGTCGCCGCGGCGATCCGCGAGGACCTGTCGCGCGTGAAGGACGTGCTCGACATCTTCGTGCGCCGTGGCGCCGGGCAGCCGGGTGAGCTCGCCTCCCAGGTCGAGATGCTGCGCAAGATCGGCGATACGCTCGGCGTGCTGGGCTTAGGCGAACTGCGCGCCAGCGTGCAGTCCGAGACCGAGCGGCTCGAGAAGATCGTGGCGGGCACGCTGCCCGCGGATGACCCCTCGCTGGTCGAGATCGCCGCGACCCTGATCTCCGTCGAGGACCGGCTCGATGACCGCCTGGTGGGACTCATCCTGCCGAGGGACACCGAGGCCGCCCCGCAGGCCGAGGGCAACGACACCGA
>Ga0210394_10002360_pt1 | contig 26065 bp, 20 predicted proteins | sample IncBWC12MmetaG_FD_160121 | JGI IMG/M metagenome (GOLD analysis project Ga0210394, IMG submission 160121) | Forest soil microbial communities from Barre Woods Harvard Forest LTER site, Petersham, Massachusetts, United States - Inc-BW-C-12-M | ecosystem: Environmental > Terrestrial > Soil >...
TCCTCAAATTCAAACCCCGGTGCGACTGTCGTACCCATCAACGCCCATCGGCCGCCAGCCTTTAACTTAGACGCCTGCCATATCCCTTTTGGTGCTACGACCTGAGGAGATTGGTTGTTCAAAATGTCGGAACCAAGTACGAACCGAGACAGCGCCCCGGAATTCTCAATTTGAATCATCTCCACTGGGTCCCCGGCATAAAAATGATAAACCTCATCACTCTTGATCCGATGAAGGGCCGAAAAGCCGTCCGGTGTTTCTAGAAAATAGATGGCCGTGCTGATGTGCCTCATCAAATCCGAGCGAATACCGAAGATGTTCGCTGGTAATCCTACGTCGCTCTTGTAAGTCTGTCGGTAATATCCGCCCTCGTCAGGAAGCGGCTTGAGCTCCAATTTTTTAATGACTTCTTCTGCTGTCGGCTTTTTATTCCCTCTTTGGGCCTGTGCAGTCACGGCCAAAAGGGCAATCAGTAGAGAAAGAAAATAACTCTTCATTGGGCTTAATCCCTTACTTCCACGTCTTCGGATACTCTCGGTGAGGCCACGCAGAACCTCTTGGAGTTGGCCTACAACCAAGCAGACTTCGTTCGTAATTGTAACTGATTGTGTCCATTGCCCGCGAAATGGGATTATCGTCATGTGGGAATCAGGCGAAGCCAGTTGAACCGGCAGGGAGTATCGGAAACTGACCGACTACTCCACCCCCTCGCAGTGGCTAGGGACCAAGAGTGGCTGTCCCACAATTTGAAATTTGCGGATCGCCGCATATAATGCCGAGGATATCCAACCGAAATACTGTAACGATCTGCTGGTGCGCGTGAGGAAAGGGTGAAACTCATGGACGACGCAAACGAACCGAAAATCTCTGGACCGAAATCGCTCGTGGACCGCCGCGATTTTCTGGGAGGAGCTACCATGCTGGCAGGATCATCGTTGTTGGGATTTGCGGCGCCCGCTGGAGCGGCCGCGCCCCCCGAAGGCGTTGCCGACCGCATGCCGCCAATACCCGCGGACAAGTGGACGGACGCGCAGAAGAAGGCCGCCGAGGAAATTACTTCGGGTCCGCGCAAGGAACTGGTCGGGCCGTTCATTCCGCTGCTGCGCAGCCCCGAATTCATGAGCCGGCTGCAGCGCGTGGGCGAATATCTCCGCTTCAACACCAAGCTCGGCTCGAACATCAGCGAGTTCATTATTCTGCTGATCGCGCGGCAGTGGACGCAGCAATTCGAGTGGTATTCGCACGAATCGCTGGCGCTGAAGGCTGGGATCAAACCCGAGACGATCAAGGCGATCGCGGAGGCGCACCGCCCGCCCGAAATGACTCCGGATGAAACGATGATCTACGACTTCGTCAGCGAGCTGCGATTGCGGCAGAGCGTGAGCGATCCGGTGTACGGGCAGATTGTGAACCGCTTCGGGGAGCAAGGCGTGATCGATATCACCGGATTGTGCGGCTATTACACGCTGCTCGGCATGCTCATGAATACTGCGCGCACGCCGCTTCCGCCGGGGAAAACGCCGCCGCTGGCTACGTTTCCGGTGTGATCGCTTTTGTAGCGCCCACCTTCGGATGGGCAGCCTCCTATACCCTGCGGTGCTCGCCCGAAGGCGGGCGCTACACGGCCTGGGATGACCGGCACCCGAAAACCCAGTCATGATTCATTCGCGATTCGCTGGCACCGTTGCGCAGGTAGCTTCATGCGGCTGGTGACTTTTCGGCACGCGGGCATCGAGGAGATCGGCGCCCTTACGGACGTCGATTCGCGAATCGTTCGTCTTCAGGCCGCCGAGGACCTTCGCGGCGGTAAACCCAATCCTGATTTCCAATCGATGCTCGCATTCCTGCGCGGCGCGAGCGCATCGCCCGAAGCGGCCGCGCAGACGATTGAGTTCGCCGTGTCGCAGCGGCCCGAGGGAATTGTCCTGGACCGCGCGGCGGTCGAGTTGCTCTCCCCGGTTCCCCGCCCCGAATCCATTCGCGAATTCATGGTGTTCGAGGAGCACGTGATCAACTGCACTCGGCGATTCGAGATGCCGCAATGGCGGGCGTCGCTCGATCGAATGGTAGAAAAAACGTTTGGGCGTAAGGCAACGCTTGCTTACAGAAAAGCGCGTCCGTGGTACGAGCGGCCCGTCTACTACAAGGGCAATCGCATGAACGTGGTCGGCGACGGCGCGCGCGTCACGATTCCGCGCTACACGAAAAAATTCGATTGGGAACTGGAGTTCGGCATTTTCCTTTGCAAAGAGGGCCGCAATATTTCCAAGGAAAACGCGAGCGAATATATCGGCGGCTATACCATCTTCAACGATTTCTCAGCTCGCGATATTCAAGGCCGCGAGATGGGCGGGCGCCTTGGCCCGGCAAAGGGAAAAGACTTCGACGGCGGTAACGCGATAGGCCCTGCGCTCGTCACTCCCGATGAAATTCCCGATCCCTACAACCTCGAAATGAGGGCGCGCATCAACGGCGAGGACGTTTCCTACGGCCACACGAAAGGCATGCGCTGGAAATTTGAGGATTTGATCGCCTACGTTTCCCAAGACGAGACGCTGTACCCCGGTGAATTTTTCGGCTCCGGCACAGGCACGGTTGCCGAATCCGGCTCGGACCGTTGCTGCTGCGGCCTAGAGATGGGGCGCTTCCTCAAAGCGGGCGACACGGTCGAACTTGAAGTCGAGCACATTGGAAAATTGACAAATCAAGTCGTAGGCCAATCCTAGTTTCAGTACTCGGGCGGATTCGGACTTCGGTGCAGGACGTAACGAGAGCGGCGCACGGTGTCCTGCGGCGCCGATCAGGAGTTCACCGAGAAACGAGGCCTAGTTGCCGAGATCGGGCCAGGAATCCTTGGAAAAAGGGTCCGAAAATGTGATCATCGCGCGAGACATTTTCGGGCGATTTTCCCGAACGTCTCCCGGCCGCTTTGGCTTGACGGGCCGGTCGCGAATCGAATGGTGGAGAAGCCCCCGGTGAGTTCCAGGCTAAGGCACATTTCAGTCGTGAGCGCCCTCTTCGGTTCCCTGCTGAGTTTGCAAGCGCAGACTCCCTCCAAGTACGCCATGACGTTCGACGACTTGATGGCCGTGCAGCGCGTCGGCGAGTCGCAGATTTCTCCCGACGGGCGCGCCGTCGTGTATTCCGTGGGCACCGCCGACATGGACACGAACCGCGTCGCGCACAACATCTGGGTCGTCTCGACCGCGCCGGGAAGCCGGCCGCGCCAGCTCACCGATACGGGCCATGACAACCGGCCGCAGTGGTCGCCCGACGGCAAATCCATCGCGTTTCTGTCGAGCCGCGAAGGCGCGTCTCAGGTGTACGTGATGCCCGCGAAGGGCGGAAACGCGAGAAAAGTTACATCGATTTCCACCGCCGCGGACAACGAAAGATGGTCGCCCGACGGGGAATGGATCGCCTTCACGTCGAGCGTGTACCCGGATTGCGCGGACGACGCGTGCAACCGCGCGCGCGACGACGCCGCGGAAAAGAGCAAGGTGAAGGCCCGCAGCTACGATCACCTGCTGTATCGCCACTGGCTGCATTGGAACGAGGGGAAGCGCAGCCACCTGTTCCTCGTGCCGGCGAACGGCGGCGACCCGCGCGATCTGATTCCGCACGCGGACTACGATGTGCCTCCCGACGAGCGCGGCGACGCAAACGACATCGCGTTTTCGCCGGACAGCAAGGAGATTTGTTTTACGGCGGTGACCGATCGGCCGGAAGCGATCAGCACGAACGCTGATCTGTTCCTCATTCCCGTGAGCGGAGGCGAACCGAAACGCATCACAACCAATCCCGGGTTCGACGGCCATCCGGCGTACTCGCCCGACGGCCGCTTCATCGCCTATCATTCGCAGAAAACTCCCGAGTATGAAAGCGACCGCTGGCGGCTGATGTTGTACGACCGCGCGCGCGGCGAATCCGCGGAAGTGGCCGAATCGCTCGATCGCAGCGTGGATGAAATAGCCTGGGCGCGGGACAGCAAAGCGATTTTCTTCACCGCCGCGAACGAAATCGTGCAGCCGGTCTACAAAATTTCCGCGGCGCCCGGGAGCACTCCTCAGGAAATTCTGAAAGCTTCAGTCAACGAATCCATTTCGATTTCCGCCGATGGAACCACGCTCGCGTTCCTGAGTTCCAGCCTCGTTGCGCCAGACGAAGTGTTCGTGTCCCGTTCTGACGGGAGCGACGTCCAGCAACTCTCGCAGCACAACGCGGCGCGCCTCGCCTCGATTGAGATGAACGCGCCCGAGCCCTTCTGGTACGAAGGCGCGGAAGGCGCGCGCGTCGAGGGAATGCTGATCCGCCCACCACATTTCGATCCCGCGAAAAAATATCCCCTGCTGCTTCTCATTCATGGAGGCCCGCAAGGCGTGTGGTCCGACTCCTGGGGTTATCGCTGGAATGAGGAGATGTTCGCCGCGGCGGGTTACGTGGCAGTTGCGATCAACCCACGCGGGTCGACGGGCTACGGCCAGAAATTCACCGACGAAATCAGAGACGATTGGGGCGGAAAACCCTACGTCGATTTGATGAAGGGCGTCGATTACGTGATCGAAAAATATCCATTCATCGATCCGAATCGCACGGCCGCTGCCGGAGGCTCATACGGCGGATACATGGTCGATTGGATCGCGACGCACACCGGGCGCTTCAAGGCGCTCATCAGCCATGCCGGCGTGTATGACAAGACCGCCATGTACGGCTCGACCGAGGAGCTGTGGTTCGAGGAGCACGAAATGGCGGGAACCCCGTGGGCGAATCCCGAGAGCTATCAAAAATGGTCGCCCAGCACGTACGCGGGCGAGCTCGGCAAGTTCCGAACGCCGACGCTCGTGATTTGCGGTGAACTCGATTACCGCGTTCCGTACACGCAGAGCCTCGAATTTTTTACGGCGCTGCAAAGGCAAACCGTGCCGTCGAGACTCGTCGTGTACCCGGACGAGGGCCACTGGATCCTGAAACCGCTGAACAGCCGGCTCTGGTACAAGACATTTTTCGATTGGCTGGCCGCGTACCTCGAGTAGCACAGCCACTCCTGGCTGTGTGGGTTTTGCAGCGCGAAATAAGGGTACAGAGCGACCCACTGCCGAGGCACCGCCTGGTTCTTCCGGCGTTCAAGACCGGCGCACGGCCGAATTGGGACTTGCGACCTAAACGGAACCGTCTGAAGGCAACGAGATGAAATTTTCAACAGGAATCGCAATTTTTCTGGCGTTCGCCGCAGTCGCGTGCGCACAGGCGCCCGATCCCGCGATCATGTCGGAGATCCGCAAGATTCGCGCAATCGACAACCACTCGCATCCGCCACGCGTCACCGCCGCCGGCGAAATGGACGACGAGTACGACGCCCTGCCGTGCGATCCGCTGGATCCCACCGCGCCCAACACGATGACCCGTCCCGAAAATCCGCAATATCTCGCCGCGTGGAAAGCGCTGTGGGGATACGAATACGAAGACCGCAGCGACGCCCATGTGAAAGAACTCCTGGCTACCAAGAAAAAGATCCGCGAGGAGCAGGGCGATCGCTATCCCGCGTGGGTCCTCGACAAGCTGGGCATTGACGTCGAATTCGCCAACCGCGTGGCCATGGGACGAGGGTTGGACGCGGCGCACTATCGCTGGGTGCCCTTTGACGATGCGTTGCTCTTTCCATTGCGCAACGAAGCGCTCGCCGCGGAAACGCCCGACAGAAAATTCTTCTTTGGCCGCGAAGACATGCTGCTCGCGCGCTACCGGCGCGAACTCGGCGTCGCGGCTATGCCCGCCACGCTGGCCGATTACGAATCGCGCGTGGTCACGCCGGAGCTCGAACGGCAGAAGAAAGACGGCGCCGTCGCCATCAAATTCGAGGCGGCGTATCTGCGTTCCCTCGATTTTGAGCCTGCATCGGAGCGCGATGCCGCGGCGATCTACGCAAAGTATGTCAGTACGGGCGCGCCTCCGAAAACTGATTACACTCGACTGCAAGACGCGTTGTTCCGTTACGTAGCGGCTGAGGCGGGCCGCATCGGCCTGCCCGTACATATTCATACCGGTGCGGGATGCGGCGGCTATTTCTACCTGAACGGCTCGAACCCGCTGCTGCTCGAATCCGTGCTGAACGACGCGCGCCTGCGAAATACCATATTCGTGCTGCTGCACGGAGGCGCGGGGCCGTTCAGCCGTGAAATTTCGTTTCTGCTGATGAAGCCGAATGTGTACACCGATCTATCCGAGCAGACCTGGCTCGAATCGCCGCGCCGCCTCGCGGAGGTTTTGCGAGACTGGCTCGAGTGGTATCCGGAAAAGGTATTGTTTGGGACGGATCTATATCCTGGCAGCGGCCCGTACGATTGGGAGGAGATCGGCTGGCAAACTTCGGAAACGGCGCGGCAGGCGCTCGGAATTGCGCTGACCGGGATGCTTCTGGACGGCGAAATTACCGTGCGCCGGGCGAACGAAATCGCGCGCCTGGTGCTGCGCGAAAACGCGATGAATCTCTATCATTTGGCGGATTAGCCAAAGGAGTAGTGGCACAGCGACTCTTCGCTGTGCGGTTTTGTGGGCTGCACAATTGCCCGGCTGCCGCAACTACGATTGCAAAAAGCACACAGCGAAGAGTCGCTGTGCCACGCAACTACCCGCCTGAGCTGCGAGTTGCCCTGCCCTGATATGCCCATCACTCGCCAGGGCAGGACAACTTCTCCGGAAATCGAAGGAGCGCGCGTCTCGGCCCTATCCATTATAAAGGGCTCGTCTTTACATTCCCGAGGAAAACTCGATGCTCTTGGACTTTCCGGCGACCTGAATTTCCGTCAGTTGATCCTTTTCGATAATGAAGGTCGTCTCGTTGATCTTGCCGGCAAAATCCTTCAGCGTGCAAGGAATCTCCGCCACGACCTTGCTGCCCTGTTCAAATTTCGCCTTGCCGCCCTCCACCACCACTTTGTAGCTGCCCGGCGCGAGCTTGGTTGTGCCGATTGTTGTAGTTGATGTCAGTTTCACATTGGCTGTGAGCGAATCCCCTGCATCATTCTTCGCCCAAACCGAAACACTCATAACGGTGAGCGCCATCACCGCAAGAAAGAATAGTTGCAAACGTCGAGTCATATGGAAAAAATCTCCTTCGTGATTTTTGGATTAGGGCCGCCGGGGACTACAGATCGAAACCTGAAGGAAAACAGGTACGGGGGGCCCCGGAAGCACTCCGAGCGCTTCCGAATCAATTAGACTCCGCGCCTGCCGGGCGGGTTACATTCTTTCTTGGAAAGTTTTCTATTCCCAAATGCCCAAAAGGCGGCGAACGGTGAGCGCTTGCCCCAAGTGGTACGAATTGTGATCCGCCACTAGAAGGGCTTCGCGCAGGATCGTTTGCCCTGTCCCGTGAGGTATTTGCGCGAAGAGATCGGTTTTGGGACTCGCGACCAGCTTTTTCATCGCCGCAAGGTCTCGTGAGAATAATTTAAGACCCTTGTCCCAGGCCTTGGCGTTCGGTGGCGCGGGCGCGCCGGGCCAGTATCCCTTGGGCCACTCCGGCGAGACGTGTTTTGCATCGCGTGAAAATTCCAGGATGTCCCACTGCGTGATGCGCAGGTGCTCGAGCAATTCCCAAAGAGAATATGGCAGTCCCTTCGGGCGAACGCCGCGCATTTTCGGCGGAATGCCGCTGAACGACGCCTTCCAATCGATGTGGGCGCCGCGCCCGGAAAGAAGATTCAGAAGATGCTCGCGCAACGATTTGTCGTTCACACGCGCTCCCGTGCTTCACTGGCGCGTCAATTCGCGCCGTGATTCCCTTCCATCTCTTCCGCGCCCCGCTGAATGGCGCACTCAGACGACGCGATCGAAGTTTCCCACTCGAGAAGCAATCGCTGTCCCTCGGCGCTAATTTCATCGAGCGCGCGCGGCCGTCCGTTTCCCGATCCGGGAAAGATTAGATACAGAACGCCCCGGCGGGCGCCGCCGTTTCGAGCGTCGGAACGAATGCCCAAATTCTCCGCGAGCGCCATCGATCCTTCGCCGATGCGGTCAAATGGGCCGACGTCCCCGAAAATCGCGTAGGAGCTTTTGCCGTTTCGCTGATTGAACACAACCGCGAAATCACCGGGCCGGGCACCCAACTGGCGCGCCATGCCGCCGGGCAGCACCACGAACGGAATTCGCGAGGCATCCACGTATCGCGTGGGATCGTTGGCGGGTTTCGAGCGGTCCGCGAGCGCTGTCTCTGAAACGTAAAATCCGGGAAACGGATCGTCCGGGCCCTGAATGTACGGTTCGCCGTAGGAATCCTTGGCCAGGCCTTCCCACCGTCCAGGCGTGCCGGCGTTGGCAAGATCATCCAGGCCAACGTTTTCCGGGTGATAGGCGTTCGGCGCGCCGTCGGCATCAATCGTCATTCCCGCGTCATAAAAAAAGGCGGACGTCCCCTGCAGTCGGCCGATCGGGATGTCGCGCTCCGGCTCGCCGTCATGCCGCATCTCGAAATTCATCAGCAATTCGCCGAGGCATGCGGGCTGCGAGTCCTGTTCCTCGCCGTCCGGATCACTCGCGAGAATACATTGAGCAAGTCGCGATTGCCCGTGCTGCAGAATCTTCAAATCGCGATCGAGGTTGACATTGCTAGAGTTCTCGCGATCTCCGATCGTTTCCGGAGCGGGAGGGAGTTGCACGGCTTCCGGATCCGGGCCGGGATTCATGTCCCGTGAGGGTTCATTCGTCGCGCCGGGTCGCCGCGAACAATCTTGTCCCAGCATGGCTACGGTTTGATCGATCTGACGAGGCTGTTGAGGAGACGAAACGGAAGAAGAGCCTTGCCGTGCAATTGTCGGGTACGAGGTGCAAAAGAACATTGCGGCGAAAGCGATCGCGCTGCGTTGCATGGCCCCAACCTCAAGAGCAGTCGCCTGAATCCCGAAACCTTGGCGGCGCTGGTCCGCATATTGTAGACGATGAATTCCGGCGGAATGTTACAAGTTTCTGAAATCGGCGTCGGACGCTGTTGCGGTCCATCGGTCGGTCGGTTTCGCGAACGCCTCCGTCCCGGCGATTCTGACGTGGTAGGATCAGGGGGATCCGATTCGCATTTCCTCAAGGAGTCCTCATATGCCGACCCCCACCGACAACGGAATGGTTCACCTCGCAAGTTCGTATTCATTCTCGGAGACACTCGATCGTCTGGAATCCACATTGCGAGCGCGCGGGATCGCCGAATTTGCCCGGATCGATCACAGCGGAGAGGCTGCGAAGGTTGGATTGAAAATGCACCCGACGCAGGTCATCGTTTTCGGCAGCCCGAAAGCCGGCACGCCGCTGATGGTCGCCGCCCCGACGTTGGCCATCGATCTGCCGCTGAAGGCTCTGATCTGGGAAGACGCGGGCGGCAAGGTCTGGGTCTCGTATAATACGGCGGAGTATCTCAAGCAGCGCCACGGCATTCCGGCTGAGTTGGTTGCAAATATCGCCGTGATCGGTCCCTTGCTCGAAAGCGTCGCGAAGTAACGTCCGCCGCGCGCGGACCAAATTTTCCGGATGGACTCATGACCGAGCCGCCGCGATCGGACGATCGGACGGAAATGGACGAAAACAAAGATCGCGTTCGTGACCACCTGGCCAACGAACGCACGTTTCTTGCGTGGGTGCGGACCGGTGTCGCGCTCGTCGTTTTCGGCTTCGCGATCGGGCGATTTGCGATCGCCATCCGCCAGTTCCTGCAATTCGAGGGGCATACCGTTAAGACGGTAGGACTATCGGTATGGTTTGGCACGATTGCAATGATGGCGGGAGTGGCGCTCGTGCTCGTCGGTTTGTACCGGTATCGCCACACGCGCAAGCTGCTCGAATCCGGCACATTCGAGCCGGCGGGATTCGTGATTGATTTCGTGGGGATCTTTGTCGTGCTGGCGGGCCTCGCCCTGGCCGGCTATTTGGTGTATGTCCAGGTTCAACTTTAAGTGCGTCCACGCACTTTGCGCGGTTGGAGGCGATTATTGTAAGGACGGTACACATACCTGTCCTTCACCTGTCCTTTGGTACAGCTTTCATCGCACGGCACAAATGCTAGGCTTGTTCGCTTCGCGGCACGGCACGCATGCTAAAGTTTGATCCGAGCTAACCGTTGTTAACACTCGAATTGCCGCTCTTCGGAGGACGCTGTTGCCGGTTTTTCTTCCAGAAAACACGCCGCGCGGTTCCGGCATCGTCCACGGTTTCTTGCTTCGCGTCCTTGGCTTCCTGCTGATTCTCGGCGGGTTGGCACTTTGGCCGTCGGGCGCGCGCGCGCAGATTTCGCCCGGGCCGATGGCCAAGGCTCACCAATCTCTCAGCGGCTCGACGCAGTGCAACTCGTGCCACCAGTTCGGAACCGCCCAGCCCACCTTCAAATGCCTGGAGTGCCACAAGGAGATCGCGCTACGGCTGTCCCAGAACAAGGGCTTCCATGCCCAGATCGGGATGAAGAATCCGAACGGCCGGGATTGCGTCCGCTGCCACCTCGAGCACAATGGCGAGGATTTCTCGCTCGTCCGCTGGGAACCGTCGGTCAAGCAATTCGATCACAAGCAAACGGGCTATACGCTCGTCGACAAGCACGCCGGCGTCGCCTGCGAGAAATGCCACACGCCGGCCCATATGATTCCGGCCACCCGCGCGCTGATCAAATATAAGGATCTGACGAAATCGTATATCGGCCTGTCGGAAGAGTGCGTCAGTTGCCACGAGGACGTGCACAAAGGCCAGCTCGGCCCGGAGTGCACGAAGTGCCACAACATCGTGGACTGGAAGCAGGCGAAGCAGTTCGATCACTCAAAGACCCGGTATCCCCTGACGGGCGCTCACATGCAGGTGGCCTGCGAAAAATGCCACTTCCCGTCGGGACCCGAGCACACGGTGCAGTACTCGAACATGAAGTTTGATACGTGCACCGCGTGCCACACCGACCCGCACAAGGGCGAGTTCAAGGGCACCTGCGAGTCCTGCCACAACACGAGCTCCTGGCACAAAGTCAACATGATGGAGTCGCAGTTCGACCACTCAAAGACCAAATATCCCCTGCTCGGCATGCACGCCAAGGTGGGCTGCGATCAGTGCCACAAAGCGGGCGACTTCAAGAAAGAGTTGCCCTTCGCCAAATGCGTCGATTGCCATACGCCCGATCCGCACAAGGGTCAATTTACGGCCCGGGCCAGCAAGGGCGAGTGCGCGGAATGCCACACGGTCGACGGGTGGAAGCCGTCGCTCTTCGACGTGAAGGCGCACGCGACATCCAAGTACCCTCTCGAAGGAAAGCACGCGGCCGTGACCTGCGACAAATGCCACATGCCGGCCGGCAAGGACACCGTCTACAAGGTGAAGTTCGCGGCGTGCACGGACTGCCACGAGGACGCGCACGACAAGCAATTCGCCGCAGCTCCCTATCAGAACCGCTGCGAGGATTGCCACACCGTCAAAGACTTCCACCGCTCGACGTTCACCATCGCCAAACACAAGAACACCAAGTATCCGCTGACCGGCGCGCACGTGGCCGTTGGCTGCGCCGAGTGCCACAAAGCGGGCCTCGGCGGCAGAACGGATAAGATTCTCCCGTTCCACTTCCCGGACATGTCCTGCAACAGTTGCCACGAGGACGTGCATAAAGGTGAATTCAAAGAGCGGATGGCCGCGAAGCGCGCGAATGGAACGCCGCTGGGCTGCGAAGCGTGCCACAACACTCGGTCGTGGATTGATATTCAAGGCTTCGACCACTCGAAAACCAAATTCCCGTTGCTCGGCGCGCATCGCGGGGTTGCCTGTGGCGAATGCCACAAAGTGCTGCCGGGAACGCATGAGATTCAGTTCAAGGGAGCGCCGAAGGAATGCGAAGCCTGTCACGTCGATCCGCATGGCGCTCAATTCGCGGCGAAAGACGGGGACAAGCCCGGGGTCACCAAGTGTGCCGACTGTCACGTGGACCAGCATTGGGCGCCTTCGACCTTCGATCACGACAAGCGCACGCAGTTCCCGTTGACCGGGGCGCACGAGAACGTGACTTGCCCAATGTGCCACTCCCTAGAGAAAGAGATAGAGGGAAAAGCGGTTCTCTTTTATAAACCTACGCCGAAGGCCTGCGTGGACTGCCATGGACCTGATTCTAAGCCAATATAGGACTGGACAGACAGCGCGAACGGGAGTAAGAATTATCGGGCACGACCGAAACTCGGAAGGGATCATCTAAGCCATCCGCAACACGCGGCAATCCCCCTGCCGCGAATGGGTGGAACCGGTACTGGTAGGTGTTAGTCCAGGTACAGGTCCCAATTCTGGCCCTTAGCACAGTAGAGCAGGTTTCATCGAAAAGCGTATCGTTCTCGGCACCCCTCTTGCGATGAGGGTCGGAGCAAATTCTTATGGGGGCAGCTATTCGCCGAATCTTCCAGGTCGCTCGATGGCTCGCCATTTGGGTTGTAATTGCCGCTGCACTGCCCGTAGGCGCGGCACAGCGACAGCCAAAGAAGAGTCCGCACGGCTCGCTGAACATTCCCTGCGAAAATTGCCACACAGCCACGAGTTGGGCGCCCATCCGCGCCATTCCCGAATTTAATCACGACTCAACAAGGTACCCGCTACGCGGCATGCATGAGAAAGTTGCCTGCACGGGCTGCCACGTGAAGCCGGTATTTACGGATGTCGGCAAGGACTGCGCCAACTGCCACGCGGACTTCCATCGCGGCCAATTTGGCTCGAATTGCGCGCAGTGCCACACCGTAGCGGGCTGGCAGGTTTCCGTCCAATCGATTCAGCAGCACTTCAATCGCTTCCCGCTGCTCGGCGCGCACGCCGTGGTGCAGTGCGATGAATGCCATAAAAACGCGGCGGCGGGAGATTATCTGGGGCTTTCGACGGCGTGCGAATCGTGCCACATGTCGGATTTCAACGCTACGACCAATCCAAACCACAAAGCCAACCTGACGGCCTTCCCAGTGAGTCAGTGCAAGACGTGCCACGCTAACTTTGATTCGTGGGCAAACGCAACGTTTAACCACGCCACAACGGGCTTTCTGCTGCAGGATGCCCACGCCACCGCTGCCTGCGCGTCATGCCACATCGGCAACAACTACAATTTGTCGGGCATCGCACAGAACGATTGCGGGAACTCGGGTTGCCATTTGACGACCTGGCAGCAGACCACCAACCCGGCTCATGCGGCTAACGCAAGTTGGTTTCCGATACAGACTTGCACCACGTGCCACACCTCTCTGCCTGTCACATGGAATAATGGAACCTTCCCCAATCACAGCGCGACCGGGTTCAATCTGACTCTGGGCCACGCCAATTTGCAGTGCGCGCAGTGCCACATTAACAATAATTACGCACTGACGATTGCGCCGACCGACTGCGGAAATTCGCAATGCCACTTGACGACCTGGCAGCAAACGACGACTCCCGTGCACTCGACTTCGGGCGCCGCGTTTGGCGCCGCCAATTGCGCCAATTGCCACACGCCTGCCGGCTGGACGGCGGCGGCGTTCGACCACAGCGTAACCGGATTTGCTCTGATCGGAACGCACGCCACGACCGCGTGCGCGGCCTGCCATATCAATAACAATTACTCGCTCAGTTCGGCGGATTGTTACGGCTGCCACTCGGCGGCGTTTCAAAGCACGACGACGATCGGCGGGAACGTTCCCAATCACGTGACGGCAGGGTTCCCGACCACGGCTGCCGCCTGCGCCACCTGCCACCCGATCACCACGTGGTCCGCAGGCATCTTCGACCATAGCGCAACGGGATTCCTGCTCACGAACGGGCATGCGAACGTGGCTTGCGCCCTCTGCCACATCAACAATAACTACACGTTGACGATCGCCCCGACCGATTGCGGCAATTCCCAGTGCCACCTGACTACCTGGCAAGGGACGAACAATCCCGTCCATTCGACGGCGGGCGCCGCTTTCGGCGCCTCGAACTGCGCTACGTGCCACACCACGGCGGGCTGGACCGCGGCCGCGTTCGATCACAGCGTCACTGGATTTACGCTCACTGGAACACACATGTCTCCGACGCCGACGCCCTGTGCGTCGTGTCACGTAAGCAACAACTACACGCTCAGCTCGGGCGATTGCTACACCTGCCACTCGGCTTCGTTCCTGAGCACGCAGACCATTGGCGGCAACGTGCCGAATCACGTGACGGCTGGTTTCCCCACGACGGCGGCGCAGTGTGCGACTTGCCACCCCATCACGACTTGGTCCGCCGGCGTATTCAATCACAGCACCACGGGATTCACGCTGACGGGGTTGCACATTACGACTGCGTGCGCCCTGTGTCACGTCGGCGGCAACTATACTTTGGCGAATATCGCGGCGACGTCCTGCGGAATTGCCGGCTGCCACTTGACGGACTGGCAGAACACCAACGCTCCGCCTCACCAGACGGTCTCCGCGACATTTACAGCATTCGCCGCGGCAAACTGCGCCACGTGCCATACCACCAGTTCTGCCGCCTTCGGCACGGCGACGTGGGATCACGGCACGACCGGATTTGCGCTTACGGGTGCGCACCTCACCGGAACTTGCGTTTCGTGCCACATAGGCAACAACTACGCACTGGGCGTGACAACCTGCTACACCTGCCACACGGCGGATTGGAACAGCACGGCGACGCTCGGCGGTTCGGTGCCAAACCACGTCACTGCCGGGTTCCCGCAGGATTGCACGGTCTGCCACTCGACGACGAACTGGACGACTTCGACTTTCAATCACGCCACGACGACATTTGGCGCCCTGACCGGGGCGCACCTGACCACCGTGACTTGCGCGCAATGCCATACCGACAGCTATAAGGGCACGCTGCCGATCACTTGCGACGGTTGCCACGATCCGCTGTATCAAAGCACGACTACGATCGGCGGATCGGTGCCGAACCATGTGACCTTGGCCTATCCGAAGACGTGCGATTCGTGCCACACCACGACGGCGTGGACGGGCGCGGTCTTTAACCACGCCACGACCGGCTTCCCGCTAACAGGCGCCCACATCAACACAGCTTGCAACCTATGCCACCTAACTGCCGCCGTGCCGCCGACGGATTGCTACAGTTGCCATACGGCGAACTGGACCAGTACGCAGACGCTGGGCGGACTGATACCCAACCACGTTGCGGCCGCCTTGATTTCCAGCTCCGGATTCTCCACAACCGCGTGCGCCACATGCCACAACACGACGGCCTGGACAGGAGCGACGTTTACGCACTCGTGGTTCAACCAGCAGCACGGCAACTCGGGCGGTGTCTGCTCAATTTGCCACACGAATGTGAACGACTATACGGTGTTCCAATGCACGGGTTGCCACGGGAACAACAACGCAGCCAATTTCCACCATCCGAACGTCGGCGGGTATGTGTACAGCAGCCCGGCCTGCTACTCATGCCATTCAAGAGGATAATGGGGGACAGGTGAGGAAAGAAGTCGGGGGCCTCGTAATAATTGCCATCCTAATCCTCGCCGCCGCTCCCCCAGCCGCGTTGGCGGGGCAGTATGGTGAAGCGCAAACGCCGAAGCCGAAGAATATTTTTCACATCAAGTATATTTCGGAGAACGCCGTCTACCTCGACGCCGGGAAGAACGCCGGCCTTGAGGAAGGCATGATTTTGCATATCGTGCCTCCCGATCCGGACGGGGGAACGACCGAATCCGTGAGATTTCGCGGCGGTGAACCCGTGGCGGATGTGCGAATCTTTTCAGTGGCGGACACTTCCGCCGCGGCTGAAATCATTACCTCGCGGGGGGATCTCTCCATCGGAGACATCGCATGCCTCGACGTGAAGAGCATTCATGCGCGCGAGGACAAAGCCAACGCGGAAGAGGCTACAAATTATCCTGTCGTTGTGACGTTTTCGTCCGGGGATCCACTCGACGAAGAGATCCGCGCAACAACGGTCTCAGATAAAATGCTGCCCCCGATCAAAAACCAGATTCGCGGCCGAATCGGCGTGGATTTGGGATTCCTCTCGGAGCCGGGCGGCGTGAGCTCACGGCAAACCGGGCTTTTGATCGACGCCGACATCAGCCGCATTGGCGGCACGCATTGGAATTTCAAGGGATACTGGCGCGGCGATTTGACCACTCAGAATTCCGGCAACCTGACAGGAGGCGTCTCGCCGCTGGTGCTGAACGAATTGCTGAACCACACCTACACGTTGGGCCTATACTACCAAAACCCTGATGCGATCGTAACCGCCGGTATTGGACGCCTTTATCTTCCCTACGCCCCGAGCTTGAGCGCGATTGACGGCGCTTACTTCGGCTACAAGATCCGGCCTCGGGTAACCCTGGGAGTTTTCGGCGGCTCGACGCCCGACCCCACATCCTGGAGCTACGCGCCCAACCAGCGGATCGCCGGGGCCTTCGTCAATTATGCGTACGGTGACTTTGACCATCTGCGGCTCAATAACACGTTCGGCGTCGCTTCCACCAGCATTGGCTGGCATATCGCGCGTGAGTTCGCCTTCGCGGAAAACACGATTTCATTTGGGCACCGCTTTTCGATCTACAACTCGCTGCAGTTCGACAAAGGCCGCACCACGGCAACCAATACGGCTCCCTTTTTCACCACCTACGGCACAGGCCTAACTCAAAGCTTTTCGAGCATCCGGTTTCAGCCGATTCACCTGCTGACGTTCAGCCTGAACGACAATTACCTGCGCAACCTGCCGACGTTCGATCCCGCGCTGATTGCCACGGGACTTGTGGACCAATACCTCTTCCAGGGGCTCAGCGGCGGGGTCGACGTCCTGCTTCCCTTCCACATTTCGGTTTCCACGAACATCGGCAAGAGCAAGAGCAGCAACGACACGTCGAATTCCTGGAACCAGATGTATGGCCTGACGTTTGGAGAAATCAAGAAGACCGGCCTGCAGCTCGACCTGCGGTACACGAAATTCAACAGCTCGTTCGGGCAGGGACAGTACGAATATGTTTCCGTCTCCCGAAGTATTGCCGACCGGTTCCATGTTCAATTGCAAGGCGGAACGCAGACTCTGACTTCAACCTTCACTACGAACTCGCGCTCAACATTCATCACCAGCATCGTGGACTGGTCGATCGGGCCGCGCTTCTTCGTGGAAGGGCTGTACAGCTACAACATGGGCACGACGATGAATTATTCGCAGATGAATTTCACCTTCGGATATCGATTCGGAGGCAAACTCCGCAAATGAGCATGACCCTTCGCAATTCCGAGAGCTTTGCCGTGGCCCGGGCTTGCCCGGGGTGGCTCCGAGGCGCGGCGCTCGCGGCTGCCTTTCTGGCGCTCACCGGGACCTGTGCTGCCCAGGCCGAGCCGGGCGAGATTCCCCCTCCCGCGGCGGCTGCCCCGGAGCTGGATTCCCTGGCCCGCGCTCGCAAATACGTGCAGGATTATTTCGACAGGTTTTCCGATCTCGCCTGCAAGGAATCCGTAACGCAGATCGTATTGAACGACAGCGGCCACGCGATCTACCGCGAGAATTCCTCTTTTGACTATCAGCTGATCTCGAGCAGCGATACTGGGAATTTCAAGTTCACGGAGACGCGCGAACCGCACAACCCGGCCTTTCGCGATCCAGCTCGCACTCTGCTGGTCACTTCCGGGTTCTCCAGCCTGCTCCTTATCGTGCATCCGATGTATGAGGCGAGTTACACATTCGAGCCCGCCGGCAGCGAAACGATCGGCGGCGTGCCCTATGATATGATCCACTTCGTCCCCGTTGCCGGCGCGTCCTCGCCGGCGACGCTTCGCCTGCGCGGAAAGAATTATCCGCTACCGCTGACCGGCACGTTCTGGGTCGACCCCCAGTCCGGAACGATCGCGAAGCTGGAAGCCAAAGTCGATTCCAGTCTCCGCGATCTGGGCCTTGCCGGCCTTCGCACGGAAGTGCATTACGCGGCGCACACGTTTCACAATCCGGACGAAGCGGTCTGGATAGCGGAGTCCGCCGTGATTGACGTCGATACGCCCCGCCAGCATTGGCGCAACCTGCACAAGTTTTCGGACTACAAGAGATTCAACGTCAACGTTCATGAGGAAATAGGAAAGCTTCCATGAGTCAATCCGCCGCTGTTTCATCCGTCGTTATTGGGCAGGTCGATTCCGAGAAGAAGCATCGCCGCCGCATTCTGATCTCGTGGATCATCGCCTTTACGTTCGTGGGCGCGTTCGCGGCCTACGGTATGGATTATTATTTGCTCGGTTCCAAGGACCGGCCGTTTTCGCCCAAGCACATGCTGCTGCGCCCAAGCGGACCCGTTGGGGTGAATCTAGGCGTGTTCGGCGTCCTCCTGTTTTTCATCATCTATTTGTATCCGCTTCGCAAACGCTGGGGCTGGCTGGGAAGGCAGGGAAATTCCCGTCACTGGCTGGATTTCCACGTCGTGCTGGGCACGGCCGCGCCCCTCGTGATTGCGCTCCACTCGTCGTTCAAGTTCGGCGGGATCGCCGGCATGGCCTTCTGGATCATGACCATGGTGACCGCCAGCGGCTTCATCGGCCGGTACTTGTACTCGCAGATTCCAAGATCCTTGAATGCCGCGGAGCTGACGCACAAGGAAATTGCGGAGGCGGAAGTACACCTCCGGTGGAGCGCCGAGGAGAAGCACGAAAAAATCGGCACCAGTCTGGTCGACCTCTTTGCTCTGCCCACGGCCACGCAGGTTGGGCGAACGCCCATGATGATCGCCCTCTGCTGGATGATCTGGCTGGACTTGAAAAGGCCGTTCCAGGTTTCCTGGCTGCGCTTACGCGCAGGCGGGTTCGGCGCGTGGATGGTTTCGCTCTTTGGCCTTTTCCCGACGCAAAACGTGGAACTCGAACGCGCCATTCAGACTGCGCGCAAGCAGGCCTCCCTGTCCAAGCGAATTCTGTTCCTGTCGCGCACCAAGCAGGTATTTAACCTCTGGCACGTCGTTCACCGCCCGTTTAGTTATTCCTTCGCGCTCCTGGCCATCATCCACATTGCTGTGGTGCTCGGCCTGGGCTATAGGTAGAGGCAATTGGAGAACCGCATGAAACGCGCAGCGCAGGTCCTGACGGTCATCGGACTTCTCTCCCTGTTCGTCGGCTGCAAGAAACAGGTGAGCGATGCCGATGCCATTCGGGACGGCATCAATCAGCACTTAGCCTCGTTGAAGACGATCAACCTCAGCGCGATGAACATGGACGTCACGAATGTTTCGGTTCAGGGGAACCAGGCACAGGCGCAAGTCGAATTCAGGCCTAAGTCGGGAGGCGCTCCAGGCGCGGGCATGCAGGTTTCTTACTCACTCGAAAAGCAGAATGGCATGTGGGTCGTTCAAAACACCCAGGCCATGGGCGGATCGATTCAGCACCCGGGCCCCGGCGCGAATCCCAATATGATTCCGTCGTCGCCTTCGTCCGGATCGATGCCCAACTTCCACGATCTCGTTCCCGGAGGCGCTGGCGGTGGCGGAACTGCGCTTCCCCCGGGACACCCGCCGGTCAACGGTCAGAGTCAGAGTTACACCAAACCTCAATAGTCTCTGCGGGCTGAATCGCAGCGAAACTTCAGAGGAGTAGCGCCAGCACGTTATTCTCGAGCGAGTCTTGAGCCAACAGGCCGAGACGCTATCGAAGATCTCGCGCGATACAATTTTCCATTCCAGAATTATGATTCTGTAAATCTGCGGGAAAATCCGGCCTACGCGTCTACGCGTGAACCAAATGGGACTGCTTGACCTCGGTGCTGGCCTCGGCCGTCAGGTCGTGCATTCCAACGCGAATGCCAACTTTCTTGAGGAACGCCGTCGGGGGTTCTCCTCCGGCAAAGACCCACACGAAGTCGTTGGGAATCTCCTGCTGCTGGCCGTTGACTTCAAGGATGACCGAGGTTTCCTTGAATTCCACCGGCATGGAATTGAAGACGGCCGTGAGCTTCCCCTTCTGAATGCACTCTTGAACTCTTTTTTCGTTCCGGTCTTTTATGCGCGTGAAACCCTCTTTGCGATACGATAGAGTCACTTTGTTTCCGACTTGGTTGGCGAGACCCATGGCCGCTTCGATGGCGCTGTCGCCACCGCCCACCACCAGAATCTTCTTGTTGACGTAGTGATCAGCTTCAATCAGGCGATACATCACCTTCGGCAATTCCTCTCCCTTCACGCCGAGCTTTCGCGGGATTCCGCCCTTGCCCAGCGCGAGAATCACTGAGTGCGCTCGATGCTGGGCCTTGGTCGTCGTGACGGTAAACACTCCGTCTTCGCCCTTCTTGATGTCTTCCACTTTCTCGCCCTTGCTGAACTTGAACTCGACCTTCCTCAAAATCTCATTCCACATCGCGAGAAGGTCTTCCTTGGAAAGTTCGGTCTTTTTAAATTTCCCGTACACGGGAAGCTCGACCGGGCTCGTTAGCACGAGTTTCTGACGCGGGTATTTGGAAACCGTGCCGCCGATATCCCCCTCATCCACGGTCAGGTACTTCAGTTTCTTTTCGATCGCTCGCAGTGATGCGCTAATTCCCGCAGGGCCGGCCCCAACGATAAGGAGGTCCAGCACGTCATGGCTGGAGCTTCCATTTTTCAGGGTGGGGATCCTCTTGGCAATGGTGTCGGCGCAGTCGCGTCCCTGGTTGATGGCGTTTTTAATTAGAGCCAGACCGCCGAGTTCCCCGACGATAAACATATTCGGAACGCTTGTTTCGAATTCTGGCGACAACTGTGGCAGGTCCGCGCCGACGCTCGGGCTGGCCATCACCATCGTAATGGCGCCGACGGGGCAAACCTCAGCGCACAGGCTGTGCCCGATGCACTTGTAGCCGTTGACGATGACCGCTTGCCCGCCAAGCATGGCGAGCACGTCGCCCTCCGGGCAAACTGCGGTGCAGGTCGCACAGCCGATGCAATACTGGTTATCGATATGCGGGTGCTGGGACTGCGGGCCGTCCGACCGCAGCGACCCCTTTTTCTGGGCTTCTTTGGCAAGTTCCGCCTGGCGCTCCTGCTCCTTAAGGTAGCGGCGCACGAAGAACAACGTGATAGTGAAGGCGACCAGGAGTCCAATAAGGTTATTCACACACCTATTTTCTCATAGGTGCAAGAGGATAAACAACGGGTGCGCCGCGAATATGTGCCCCACCGTGCCGATGGCGGAAACTGCTTTCGCTTCGATCGCGCTGTAGCGGTCCCCAACATCCGGCGCGCCTTCTACCCAAGCGCGTTATTCGCTCGCGCCTCGATCAGGGTTCCAAAGTAGAGCTTGTGCAAATCCGGCGGCGCCATTCCAGATGACTCCATCCAGTCCCTGACCTCGGATAGCTGGTGGGAGCGCCCGCCGGGCACCTCGACGAGCATCATCAGATCGAACAGCGCTTCGACCGGATTTTTCTGGCCACCGTCGGGAATCAGCACGTCGAGAATCACGAGCCTGCCGCCGGGCCGGACAAGGCGCGCGGCGCGGCGTACGATGGCCGCTGCGGTAGGCGCGTCAAAATCATGCAGGACGTGCGAAAGGAAAGCACAATTGAATTGCCTCTCGTGGAGACCGCAGCCATCTTTCAGGAAATCGGCGGCCACGAACTCCACTTGGCTGCCAAGACCCTTGCGCTCAATGTGCGCCTTCGCGATTGGCAGGATTTCCGGTAGATCCGCAAGCGTGACTCGCGAATCGGGCAGAGCGTGGGCGAGTTCAGCGGCGTAGCCTCCGCCTCCTCCGCCCAAATCCAGAATTGTCGCGGCGCCGCTAAACGCGCCCGTGCCGATCACCCCAGGCGCGGCCATCTCCGCGAGGTCGTTCAACGCGAGCAGAAATTTTTCGACGGATGAAAAATCGTGCGCCAGTCGATCGCGAAAAGAAGGCAGGAGCGCTTCGCCGGTAGAGACCGCGTCGGCAAGGCGGCTCCAGAGCGTGTAGAAAAGATGCTCTTTCCACGCCAGCCTCCGCATTCCGCCCGCGCCGTCGCGGAGGAACGATTTTGAAAAATCGTTAAGCGCGAATTTTTCGTGATCTGCCGCGAGGTAATCGAGCGCGACGAGGGCGCGCAGCAAGCGGTCCACCGTGTCTATCGGCGCGGCGATGCAATTCGCTACCTCCGGAGGGCTCGCGGGGCCATTCGCCAGCGCTGAAAACAAGCCCAGCTTGGCGGCGGCCATCAGCGCCGCAGAGCGCTGGTAGAGAGTGAGTTCAGCATATGGATCCATCGCCATCGATTTCCCGCCGTTCAGTTGAACATCTTCCGCAGTCGCCACGCCGCCTTTGCGAGACCGAGGAGCGACGGCTGATTCCCCGTCGTCCTCTCTCCGCGCTCGTCACCGAGCAGCGCGGCGGCGGCAAGCTTCCCCGGCATTCCGTGAACGCCGCCGCCCGGATGTGTGCCCGCTCCCGACAGATACAGCCCGGGAAGCGGCGTCCGGTAGCGCGCAAATCCGGGGGCAGGACGCAGGCTGAAGAGTTGATCGATCGTCATATCGAGATGGTTTGGATTGCCCGCGCGATTTCCGAGTCTCTGCTCCCAGTCTGACGGGCCCGTAATTTTTCTGCCGACCACGGATGACGTGATCCCCGGAGCAAACTGCTCGAGCGTGCGAAACACTGCGTCCGCCGCTCTTTCATTTGCGCCAGGCCAACTGTCACCGTCGGTGAGCACAGCCGGCACAAACGCCGACGCCCACAGCGTCGCTTTCCCGGGCGGACACTGCGAGGTGTCATCCGCCGACGGAACCACCACCATGAGCGGCAACTCGTCGGGGATTCGGCCGCCGGTGACGATTCGCATCGCCGATACGTACGCCTCCGGCGTATGCATCAAGTATTTCAGCGACCCGGCGAACTCCGGAATCTCCCCGCGAAATACCGGAGGGCGATCCAACGCCGCGTCAACCTTGATTTCGCCGATATTGAAAAGCCCCGAGTGACTTACCGCGGCTGCCTTTCGCCAGGGCGCGGTCAGCAGTTCCTGCGGTAGTAGATCCGCGACCCGCTTCACATCGATCGTGGAGACAACGTAGTCCGCTTCGATTTTCTTTCCGGAATTGAGGGCAACTCCGGCGACGCGGCCGGACTGCACAAGAATTTCGCGGACGGGCGACCCGCACTTCACTTCGCCTTCACGAGCCGTGATCGCTCGCAGAAGCGCCTGAACTAACTCGCCTGTTCCTCCCGCGGGCCGTGCGCCTTGCCCTCCGTGCGATGAAGGGAGGAGGCACGACAAAAGACCGCTCCCGGGCGCCCATGGCGGCATCTGCGGATGGCTCGAAAACGCAGCGGCGGCCGCGCGCATCTCCAGGCAGCGCAGCCATTCGTCGATCACCACGCAGGCGGGAGACAGCACCGTTCGGATCAAGCCCTCCGCGTCATTGCCGAATTCCCCGAGCTTGTCCAGAATTTCGTTGATGTCGCCCAGCCCGGAAGACTTCACATGCTGGAGCGAGCCGACTGCGGACATCACCGCGTTCGCGAATGCGGCGAACCGCTGCCATTCGCCGGCTTCCTCAGCTCCAAAATCGCGGCGAAATCCCTCCAGCGTTGTCGCAAGATTTCGATGAAACAGCGCGGTGCGATCGCCAGCGTGCGCGGCGAGGAGATGCTCGGTACGAACCCACTTCAGACCGAAATTTTCCAGGCCTAGCTCACGATCAACCCCGCTGTGGACAATGCCTTCTAGTTCGATCGCGCCTGTGTTGAAGCGGTAGCCCGGTATGATCTCTTCCGTGATCGTGCAACCGCCCGGAGAAGGCGCGCGTTCGATCACCGTAACCTGGTGCTTCGCGGCTGCAAGATACGCCGCGCACACCAGGCCGTTGTGCCCCGCCCCGATGATTACCGTGCGAGGCATGACAATTCCGACAGATGGCCCGCTTTTGCAAGAGCGCGCGCCAGCTCGCGGACCTTGGGAACGATCGACACGGGATCGAAGGAAACGAATTTGCCGTCCGCGAGAAGCCTGCGGCCGTCAACCCAAACATCCGCAATGGATTCGGGACCGGCCCCATACACGATTTGCTGATAGGGATCGTGAACTACCGCCGCTCCAAATGAGTTGCCGTCAAAGCGAACCATGTCGGCTCGCTTGCCGGTCTCGAGCGAGCCTGTGACACCAGCGAGACCGAGGACTCGCGCTCCGTCGATCGTGCTCATCTTCAGCATCAGCCGCGCATCGGCCGCTTCGGGATTCTGCCGATGGACCTTTTGGAGAAGCGCCCCGAGCTTTAGTACCTCGATCATATTGTGGCTGTCGTTGCTCGCCATGCCATCCGTGCCGATTCCCATCAAGGCGCCGCGCGCCGCGTACTCGCCAAGGGGGCAAACACCCGATCCCAGGATCATGTTGGCTGTGGGGTTGTAAATAATCGCCGCTTTTTTCGCGGCGATCAGCTCGATTTCCTCCGGCGAAACCCACACGCCGTGGCCGGCGATGCAATCGGCTTCGAGGATTCCGATGTCTGCGGCGTGCTGCACGGTGCTCTTTCCCCAGCGGATCTGCGCCGCCGTCTTCTCTTCGCGAACCTCCGCGAGGTGCGTATGAATTCCTCTCTTCATTGATCGGGCCAGATCGCTTGACACATTCAGCAGCTCGTCGCTTTGTCCGAGGATCGTTCCGATCCCCACGCGGAAACCGACGCGCTTGGATGCAGCGCAGCGTTCGGCGAGGGCATGGTGCTCTTCCACGATTCTCGCCACCGGCAACCGGGCGGATGCACCCCACGCAATGTCTTCCGCGCCGAATGAGACCACGCCGCGCAGGCCGATCTCCTCCAGTCCGTCGACCGAGCCGAGGCTTGCGCACTCGGCCGGATTGGCGTGGCAAAACATGTCGTTGAGGGTCGTGACGCCGGAACGCAGCGCTTCGGCGCCGCGGAAGAGCGCTCCCACGCGCGCCATCTCCCGAGTCAGGCGCGGCATGATCGGCATCAGGAGCCGCGTCGCCCACACCCAGATCGAAAGATCTTCGGCCATGCCCGGGATAAGCGCCTCGGAAAAGTGTGTGTGCGCGTTGACGAGGCCCGGAATCATGATTCCGTACTCATCGCCCACGACGGGGGCACCCGGATATTTCCGGCTAAGTTCGGCAAACGGGCCGACGTCGGCGATGATCTCGTCGCGGATCGCGACCCCGCCGTCCGACAGATCGCCGAGTGGCCCCATCGTCAGGACGTGCCCGGCACGGACCAGGGTGATGTTCGCGCTCACGGATTCTCCTTCGCGTAGCGGCGCCAGGGAATGACCCTGGCTTCAACCCAACCGACAAGAAAAAACAAAGTGATGCCCATGACGGTGAGCACCGCAACCGTGGCGAAAAGGCCCGCGGTTTCGCCGCGGTTTTCAAAGTGCAGCATCAAGTAGCCGAGCCCGTGCGTCGCGCCGACCCACTCGCCAACCACCGCTCCAACCACACTGAGGGCCATCGCTACGCGCACACCGGAAAAGATGCTCGGCAGCGCATGCGGAAGGGCCGCCCGGGACATGATGGCCCAGGGCCCCGCACCGAACGTGCGCAGAAGCCGGATCAGCTCCGGATTTACCGAACTGAGCCCATCCACCGTATTCACCGCAATCGGAAAAAAGCACATCAGCGCCACCGTCGCCGCCTTGGGAACGATCGTGAATCCAAACCATAGCACGAGGATCGGCGCGACCGCGGGGATCGGCACCATTTGCGTCGCCACGAGCCACGGATACGCGGCCTCGCGGAACCAGCGCCAAGTCTGCATCAGAATCCCCAGAGACAATCCGATGATCACGCCGCTTCCGAATCCAATCAAAAGCTCCGCCAGCGTCGATGCTCCATTGCTGATGAGCAGTCCCGCATTCTGAACGATGTACCGCGCCACAGCGCTCGGCGGCGGCAGCAGCAGCGGATCGATCCCGGCTGCGCGCACGTAGATTTCCCATAGCGCAATCAATCCCGCTCCAAGCAAGAGCGGCGGCCCGACTCCCGATTTCATGACGCCTTCCCCAGACTCGCCAGAAGGCGCGACTTCAGCTCGTTGAAACGGGCCGAGGTCACGACTTCGCCGTATTTTCTGGGGCGAGGAACGTCCACCGACAGAGAAAGAACGATTCGGCCGGGGCGAGGGCTCATCAGATGGACGACATCGGACAGGAATAGCGCCTCGTCG
>Ga0210394_10002361_pt1 | contig 26062 bp, 19 predicted proteins | sample IncBWC12MmetaG_FD_160121 | JGI IMG/M metagenome (GOLD analysis project Ga0210394, IMG submission 160121) | Forest soil microbial communities from Barre Woods Harvard Forest LTER site, Petersham, Massachusetts, United States - Inc-BW-C-12-M | ecosystem: Environmental > Terrestrial > Soil >...
CCGGCTCGAGGACCAGCTCGAAATCCTGGTCGAGCTCGAATTCGGGTTCTGGTTCGATTGCGGCGGGCGGGGCTGGCTTTGGAGGAACAACTGGCTTTTCATGAACGGGCGGTTTTTCTGGGCCTGAGGGTGCGTGACTCTCCTTGACCGGCGCGGGGATCTTCTCGGCCGCTGCTGGAGGAAGCTCCGCGGAAATGTCGGCAAAGGAATTTGACTCTTGTTCGATAGTCGCGGGTTCTTCCACAGGCAGTTCGAATTCCGTGACTTCGTGGGACCCCGACGGTGCGGCGGCAACAGGCTCGGCGGCGACTTCGTGAGGCGGCGGAGGAGGGGGTGCGGCGGGCCTTGCCGGGGGCGCCTTTTCGGCGGGTTCCGCTGGATGAGAATCTTCCAGCATCGAATCCCATTCGGCGGAAAGGTCGACCTCCTCTTGAGCGGCGGAGGCGATCGTGGAGGAGCTGGCCTGTACCTTTTCGGCGGGAGCTGGCTCGGCCTCGACTGGTGTCTCAAATTCAAGCACCGGTTCTTCGACGATGGGCTCGGGCTCGGCGGCAACTTCCATCATCGGGACTTCGGGGATGGTTGCCGCTGGAGGTTCCGGCTGAGCTGGCGCGGCGCTGGCTGCCAGCTCCGCGTCGGTAAGACCGGCGGCGCGCTGGAACCGGCGGCGAAGCTCGCCGAAGCGCTCGGCGCCACGCAAGTCGGCGCGTTCGATATGGATTTGCTCGAGCTGGGAAGCGAGTTCAGCGGTACGGCGGTCGTCGCCCGCGCCCAGGACAAAGTCGAGAAGCTTTTCGAGAGTGGGAGTGTGGCGAGGCGCACGGCGCAAAATAGCTTCGAGAAGGCCGATGGCTTTTTGCGTGAGACCGTAGCTGGCGAAGAGGTCGACGTCAGTGAGGGACTGAGCGATGAACTTCTGGGTTTCTTCGTCAAGCTGAGGCTCGGCAGGGGTTGCGGCGGCTACGGGCTTATCGCCAGCGACGGGCGCAAAAGTGGCCTCCGTGTCGGGGCGCAATTTGGGCGCGGGAGCCTTGGGAATTTCTGCCTGGAGATCTTCTTCGGGAGCGACTGGCTCCGTTTCGGCGCCGAGCAAGCCCATCTTGCGTAGGCAGCCATCCAGTTTGCGTTTGGCGGAATCGCTATCTGGCTGGCGGTCGACGAGTTGTTCAAAGATAGCTTTTGCGCGATCGAGCTGATTGGCCGCGACGAGTGCATCGCCCAAGTGGGCCAAGGCGTCGGGAAGGCGGAAAGAATCGCTGGTGCGGCCGTAGAAGTCGACGAGCCATTCGAGAGGTTCGAGACGGCCTGGCATGCGGCCGGCCAGTTCGTTTTGCAGGCGGCCGATAACTTCGTGCTCGCCGGCATCGATCATGGGGACGCGAATCTGGCCAATGATGGCCATGGCGCGGTCGCCTTGTCCTGATTCAAGGAGGGATTCGACGATTTTCTGCGCAGGGCCGAAATTTTTGCTGTCGGCTCCCAGAACGCGGAGCGCGAGAGCGGTAGCTTTATCCCAATTTGCGTTTTTGAGATAAAGATCGAGCAGCAGCTCGGTCTGTTCGCCGCCTTTATCAAGATCGGAGACGCGCTCGAGGAGCTCGGCAGCCTGCGCGAGATTGCCCTGCGAGGAAAAGGAGCGGGCTCGCACAATGGTAGCGGCCAGGCAATTGGAATCAATCTTCAGGGCTTTGTCGGCAAGCTTATCGGATTCCGCCTGGTCTCCCCGGGCCAGGGCGCGCTGCGCGGCGGAGACGTAGGTGTCGACAGCCTCGCGCGACTGGCCCATCGCCTGATAGAGATCGGCCAAGCGAACCTGAATACGAAGATTGTCCGGTTCGGCGAGGAGGAGTTTTTTCAGGAGGCCCACCGCTTCGGGCTGGCGGTTGTTCTTGAGATGGATTTCCGCAAGCTGCAGAAAGAGCGGGCGGGCCTCGCTCATGACTCCTTGCTGCACGTAAAGGTCGGCCAGCTTTTCTAGGGGACGAATCTCTTCCGGAGCAAGTTTGGCGATGCGTTTGTAAACGGCGATGGCTTTGGTGAGAAAACCGTCACCGACAAAAATCTGCGCGAGGCGTTCGAAATAATCGATGGCCTGAAAAGTTTCACCTTGGCGGATGTAGAGCTCGCCGATGGTCATGAGCGTGACCTGATCGCGCGGCTCAAACTTGAGAATTTGCTGGTATTCGGCGATGGCCTGAGGGACCTTGCCCTGATTCAGCAACTTCTGTGCGGATTCGACAAACTTACTCTTGGTATAGGCCATTCGTGTTCCCAGACAATACGCGGCCCGCGCCTGCAGGAGGATATCTCCTCCGACCCAAGGGCTGGAAAGGCAGACACAAGCCGTGCTTGCTAACGCTAGCAGGCAGGGAAAAGGCAAGTCAACGAACCCAGAAGAGGGTGTGAGCAGCCAGTTATCCCCGTTAGGACTAGGAAACTAGTAGGCGAAGACAGGGCGAAGCGGGGGAAGGGCATTTGGGGGGCTTTTGTGGGCAAAGCGGATGGACAGGGGGGTGGCGGTAAAGATGGGGACTCAGTGAGGCCGGAGAAAAAAGGTTGAGGAAATAGCTTACTTCTTACGGAAGTTGAAGATTTCGTCGGCGGCGACGGCTGTGCCGTTGCCGTTCCAGTGGGTGTCATCTAGAGAATAGAGGTATCTCTTTTGGTCGAGCAGGGCGGCTGCGTCGTGAGCATAGCGGCGTTCGAGAAGTACGGTTCGGACGCCTGCGTTTTGGAGCGCATTTGCGAAGTCAGCCAGGGTTGCGCGAGATGCGGAGACATCGCGCGGCTGGGCCAGTAGAGGTGCATAGATCGTGGCGCGGTTGGGAACCAGGAGAACGACGAGATCGAGGCCATTGTTCCGCAATTGCGCGGAATACCAGGCGAAGTAAGCCGCCCAACGGTCTGCTGCTTCGCGCGGATCGCTTGGTGAACGAAATTCCGCAGGGAGAAAGACGATCGGCTCGCCGTTACGCAGCTTTTCATGGATCACGAAAGACGCGAAAGAATTGGGCAGCAGGGCATCGTCTTGGATTTTCTTTTCGAGCTTGGCCGAAAGAGCTTGCAGCGGGGAAGAGTGGAGCCCATTGAGCGGAGTTCCGAGACGGTCCGTCCATTCCTGGCCTAAGGCGCGAAAGATAAATGCTTGGACTGCGCCGCGGCCGCCGTCGGGAGTAGCAGCTGGCGGGTCTTGCAGGGCGCGGGATTCCAGAAACTCAAAAATGACCAGCCCGTGCTGAAGACCGAGCCGTTGGGCGACGGCTTCCAGACTGCGCAAATGAAGGGGTTGTGGCGCGCCCGCGTTGTAGAAGTAGCCGCCGAAGCGTTTGGTAAGTTGGGCGGAGAGCGACTGGTCTTCGGGTTCGCTGCCGACCGCGAAAGAATCTCCAATCACGATACCGACGGGGTTGCTTTGCGTCAGCGCGGGAGGATTGTGAAAGCCATAGGCATCGGTCGAGAAGTCAACCGGGTGATAATGTCGAAGAGTGGGAAGGTTCCCGATGCCGGCAACGCCCCCGTAAGAATTGTCTCGGTGATACTGCTTGTTAGGGATGAAGGGGCCCACAGCATTTGGGTAGTGGCGGAGCATCGCTTCCCACGCGCGAAACGTGAGCGGGTCCAGCGGAACGAAACGCAGGACCAGATCCAGGAGGAAGAACAGAAGCATTAGACGCGGCAGAAGGCGTCCTATGCTCAAGATACTTGTCTGACTGGCTCCTGTGCCGCTCATTTCAAAGATTTCTGCTCCTTGCCACTAAAACTGAAAATAGAGAAACGGCGATTGCTGGCCGGATGCGATGGCCAGAAGCGCCGCCGTGTACCCAAGGCCGAGACCAGCGACGGACCACAAATTCCATTCGTGATTGAGTTCAAACGTGTTGGGCGCGAAGTGGGCGATAGCTGCGGCAATGGTTAAGACCACGAGCAAGCCGATCAACCCAGGAAAGAGAAAGCCTGCGGAGAAACTGAACATGCGGGCGAGCATCGCTGTGGCAACGGAGAAATTGTCGGAGCGAAAGAAAACCCAGCCAATTACTACGAGAAAGAACGTTGCTACGCGCTGAAGAATGGCCGGCGATCGATCCCAGAATCCGCCAAACAGCTTGTAGAGACAAAGCAAGACTCCGTGATAGCCGCCCCAAAAGACAAACGTCCAATTGGCGCCGTGCCACAAGCCGCCGAGAAGCATAGTGATCAACAGATTGCGGTAAAGGAGCCAGTTCGAGGAGACGCGGCTGCCTCCGAGGGGAATGTAGAGATAGTCACGCAAGCAAGTAGAGAGCGATATGTGCCAGCGGCGCCAGAAATCGGCGATGTTGATTGCTTTATACGGCGAGTTGAAATTCTGCGGGAGGCGGATGCCGAAAAGATAACCGAGGCCGACGGCCATGTCGCTGTAGCCGGAGAAGTCAAAATAGATTTGATAGGTGTAGCCGAGCACACAGAGCCACGCGCCAAGCGTGGAGAGATGCGCGACGTCCTTCCAGGCTGGATTAATGACGGCCGCGATGGTGTCGGCGAGGAGAACTTTTTTCATCATGCCGATGGCGAAGAAAGACCAGCCGATGTTGAGCCACCGGGTGCGATTGGCTTGATCGAGGTTGTCCAGATCGGCTTCGACCTGTCGAAAACGAGCGATAGGACCGGCGACGAGCTGCGCAAAGAGCGAGACGTAGCAGGAAAACTCCCAGAAGTTGCGGGTCGGCGTGATCACGCCACGGTAGGCGTCCACCATGTAGCTGATCGTGTGAAAGGTGTAGAACGAAATGCCCACGGGAAGAATGATATTTAGCGCGGGCAGGTGAAGAGGAACGTGCCGCCACGCGGAGAGCTCAGCAAAGCTGGAGATCGTGAAATTGAAATACTTGAAGAAACCTAGCAGCAGAAGATCAATCGTGACGGGAATGATCAGGAAGAGTTTGCGTCGACGCGGGTCACTAGTGCCGAGCATGCCGAGGCCGGCAAAATAACTGACCGCCGTCGAGAAGGCCATAAGGCCGCAGCACTTGTAGTTCCACGTGCCGTAAAAAATGTAACTGGCGACGGTGAGCCAAATGTAGCGCTGTTTTTTTATGCGAAGGCGCCAGAAGCCGAAGTACACGATCGGCAAGAAAAGAAAAAGAAAGACGAGGCTGTTGAAGAGCATGTGCTGGTGTCAGCGTGAACCGAACCGCGCGCCGTGAAAGAAAGGCCGCGGAAGGTCTCCGGCGGGGACGATGATAAACGCATCGGCACCGATTTGCTAAAGGAATGACGCAGCTACGAAGAACAAAATGGCTCGCTATTTTTCCGAGGCCCAGTAAATCGCGGACCCATGGGCTGGGAGCGTGATATCGACGAATTCCTTCGAACCCAGGTCTTCGTGTTCCCAAAGGTCGCGGAGTTTGTAGTTAGCGCGTTTGAGTTCCAAATCCTTCCAGGAATAATGAAACGATTGCGGCGCCGTGTCGAGATTGAAGACCGCAATGTAGGCGCCGTCGCCGGATTCCGGAGTGGATAGCCAGACAGCCGCTTTGTCGGTCGAGAGGACGGCATGGCTGCCCGTGGAATGCTGATCGACACCGATTAGCTCCGCATTGGTCAGCGCAGATTGGGTCCATTCGTCGCACAAGGTGAGATTGCCGCCCATGATGAGCGGAGAACGAAAGATGGACCAGAGCGTGAGGAGGGTGCGCTGTTCGTCGTGGGTGAGGCGTGTTGTGCGCGGCTTCTCCCAGCCGGCAACGGGTTCCAGGCGGCCAAGCGGAAGCATGTCCGCGTCTGGCCAGTGACCGGGACCAGACGACGCGGTCCATTTCGCTGCGCGGGCAAATTGATTTCCCACGCCCTGCGGAAAGTCTTTGTCGCTCAGCCAAACATCCCAAACGTCGTCCGAGATGCGCCACATTTGGGAGTAGCGGCTCAGCTCCGCAGCTTTATCGAGAGGGGCCGGCCCGGGGGAAAGGCTGAGAACGATGGGATGGTGAATTTTGCGCAGCGCGGTGCTGAGCATGCGGATTTCTTCGCCCTTATAGGGATGGCTGGAAATGCAATCGACCTTGAGGAAGTCGACGCCCCAGCTAGCGTAGAGCTTGGCGATAGAATCATAGTAAGCCTGCGCGGCGGGCGAGCCAGGATTGAGGCCGTAATTGTATGTATTCCATGGACAAGAATCGGTGACGTCCGCCGCGGCCTTGGCGTGATACGAGGTGCCTGCGATCGGTAGGTTTTTGCGCACTGCTTCTTTCGGGATGCCGCGCAATATGTGGATGCCGAATTTAAGACCGAGCGAGTGGATGTAATCGGCGAGCGGCTTGAAGCCAGCGCCTTGTTCGGCCGAAGGAATGCTGTTGACGGCGGGAATGTATCGGCCATAGGCATCGAAACTGAATTCCGGTGCGCCGCCGTTGGTTTTGCTGGTGTGATTGGTCACGTACCAGCCTTCGTCCACGACAATGTATTCCCAGCCATAGGCCTTCAGGTGCTCCGCCATCCAGGCCGCATTTGCTTTGATGTCGGATTCGCTGACGGTTTCGGCATAGGAGTCCCAACTGTTCCAGCCCATAGGCGGCGTAGCGGCTAGCAGAGTTTGTTCCTCAGCAGCCGGAGAGTTGGCCCCGACTTGCGCAGCGAAAGTCCAGAAGCAAAAAGTTATGCAACACGCCGAAAGAAGAATTAGCGCGCCGCGCGTACACCATTTCCTACGCATCGGTCTGACCTCTAGAGTGTCAGGCGGAGATTTTATGTGACGCCCTAAGAAAGTGGTAGCGGAGTTTGCGTGGCTCCGGCGGCCCAGCAATTTGATTCGCGGACTGGCGCGAAAGAATGGCGGTGTAGCGGCGAGGGACCGTGTTGCCGCAGGGCTTCGAGATGATCGGGAGTGGCGTAGCCTTTGTGGCGAGCAAGGCCGTATTGCGGATAGACGACGTCCCATTTTTCCATGCAAGTATCACGATGAGTTTTGGCGAGGATGGAAGCAGCGGCGATGGAAACGCTGCGCGCGTCGCCTTTAATGAGGGATTTCTGCTCGATGAGAACATCGAGTCGCATGGCGTCGATGAGCAAATAGTCCGGTTGGATGGAGAGCTGTTGCAGTGCGGCGGTCATGGCCTGGCGGCTGGCTTGATAGATGTTCCAGGCGTCGATGCGCTGGGCATCGATTTCGGCAACGGCCCAGGCGAGGGCGTGCTCGCGGATGCGTGCGGCAAGTTCCGTGCGCCGCTCGGCGGGAAGTTTCTTCGAATCGTCGAGGCCAACAATGCGGCGCTTGGGATTGAGAATGACCGCGGCGGCGACGACCGGGCCGAAGAGAGCGCCGCGGCCGGCTTCATCGAGACCGGCGATGCGCATCCAGCCGAGTTGTCGCGCCGCTCGCTCGAAACGGGAAGAGCAGAGACGGCTCATTGGCGGGAGATTTTAGCACGGTGCGCGAGCGGCGGGCGGTTACTCGTAACGCAGCGCCACGACCGGATCGACTTGCGTTGCGCGCTGGGCGGGGATGTAACACGCCAAAACCACGACGACGGTGAGACCAGCGGACAGCACCGCAAAAAGAAACGGATCGAACGGTTTCACGCCGTAGAGAAGACTCGTCATGGCGCGAGTCACAAGGACGGATCCGAGCGCGCCAGCGACAATACCCGCGAGGGCCAGCCGGATGCCTTCTCCGATGACGAGCCGATGGACATCGCGCGGCTTTGCGCCAAAACTCAGACGAATGCCCATTTCGCGTGTTCGCTGCGTGACCCAGTAGCTCATTACACCGTAGATGCCGACAGCGGCCAAAACCCAGGCGAGCGCTGCGAATAGAGCAAGCAGCAAGCCATACGAACGCGTCTCGGCGGAATCCTTACGCATGCGGTCGCTCAAGGTTGCTACGTTGTAGACGGGAATGGCAGGATCGATTCGCGGTATTTCTTCGCCCAGTGGGCCGAGCATGGCTTCCGGGGAATTGTGTGTTCTTACGACGAGACTCATGTTGATGATGACTTCGCTTTGTAGCAGCGCGCCATAGATAACTGGCTCGGCTTCGGGATCCTGGCGCAGCGAGTTGTATTTGATATTTCCGGCGACGCCGATGATTTGCATCCACGGATTGGTGGAGTCCGTCCCGCCGTATCGAATGCGCTTACCAACTGCATCCTGCCCCGGCCAATAGCGCCGCGCGAAGGATTCGCTAATCATCACGACGCCGGAGGCAGAAAGAGAATCGCGGGTGGAAAAATCGCGGCCCTGCACTAGAGGAATTTTCATCGTGTGGAAATAATTCGGACCGACTTCCTGGTAATAAACCGTATCCGCCTCGACGTTGGAGATAGGCGCATGGCCTTCGACGATGAAGCCGCGCTGGAAACCGCCCCAAAGAAATGGATCGATGAACGTAGCCGCTGCTGATTCGACGCCTGGGAATTGCGAGATGCGCTCCGCCAATTCCGGACCGAAGCGATTTCGTCCGTCGCCTTCGTACTTTCGATCGGGGACGTAAAATCGCAACGTCACAAGATGATCGGGCTGAAAGCCGGGGCTGTCCGCCAGCAAATGCGCGAGGCTGCGGAGCATGAGCCCGGCTCCGATCATAAGCACGAGAGCAAGGGCGACTTCCGAAACGATGAGGATCCGTCCAGTCTGGCGACCTCGCAAGCTAGTGGAGCTTTTCACGGATTCTTTGAGCGACTCGTTTACGTCGGCCCGGGCAGAATTGCGAACTGGAAGTATGGTCAGCAGCAACGCCGTGCCCGCCGCGAGGGCAAACGCGAAGGAAAGGACGCCACCGTCCAAACGAACCTGCGTAAAGGAAGGAAACGTCACGGGAAGAACAGATACGAGCAGATCAAGACCCCAGAAGGCAAGCGCAACGCCCGCTAGCGCGCCTCCAAATGTCAGCAGCAGGCCTTCGGTTAGAAATTGTCGGATCAATCGGCCGCGGCCAGCGCCGAGAGCCATACGAATCGCCAGCTCACGATCGCGGGCAGCGCTGCGCGTCAGGATGAGGTTGGTGACGTTGGCACAGGCGATGAGAAGTACGAATGCGACCGCGCCCAACAAGACTAGCAGAGGCGCGCGGAAACTTCGCACGTAGTCTTCCGTGGCGGGAGTCACCAGAACGCCCCGCTCGCGATTCTCCTTCGGATAGGCGGTTGCAAGCCGAGCGGCAATGGTTTCCATTTGCGTTTGAGCCATCGCGATAGTCACGCCCGGCTTCATACGCGCGAGCACTTTGTGAAAGTGAATGTCGCGGGTGTGCAGATAGTCGTACTTTGCAACCTGGGGCCAAGCCGCATCCCTCATCATCATCGGGATCCATACTTCGGCTGAGTCCGAATAGCCGAGAAATCCTTTGGGGAGCACGCCGATGATCGTGTATTCGTAATCATTCAGGCGAATAGGTTTGCCGACGATTTGAGGATCGGAGCCGAAGCGCCGCTGCCATAGGCCGTAACCGATGAGCGCCACCGCGTGCTTCATCGGGACCACGTTTTCCTCCGGCGTGAACGTGCGGCCGAGAACCGCGGAGACACCGAGCAGGGGAAAATACGTGTCGCTGACTTCTTCGCAGTCCAAGCGATCGGATTTATCTTTTCCATTGAGAATCATTTCGCAATCGCCGTACGCAGCCATTTCTTCGAACACATCGTTTTGGGCGCGCCAGTCCAAATAATTGGGGTAGGCGACGGGAGAACGGCCGCCCTTGGCAACACTCTCGTTGACGCGAACGAGTTGCGCGGGATCTTTGAAAGGTAAACCGCGCAGCAGAACGGCTTTGACGACGCTGAAAATGGCGATGTTGGCGCCGATGCCGAGAGCGAGTGTGAGGATGGCTACGATGGTGAAGCCACGATTTTTTGCGAGCATGCGCGTGCCGAAGCGGATGTCATAGAGCAATGTTTCAAGAAACGGGAGGCCGCGCCGGTCGCGATAGAGCTCTTTGGTTTGTTCCACACCGCCGAATTCGCGGCGGGCAGCGTGCTGCGCATCCTCTGGTTTCATACCGCGGTGGATATTTTCTTCGGTAAGAGCGTCAAGGTGTGCACGCAGTTCGGCGTCGAGCTCGCTATCCAGCTTGCGCCGGCGAAAAACGCCCAGGAGGCGTGATGCAAAAATGCGCAGCCACTCCATGTCAGGCTCCTTCGGCGCGGCCGAGAAGGCGCGTCATGAGCGCGGCCATGCGCTCCCAGCTTTCCGTCTCTGCCAAAAGTTGTTTGCGACCGCTGCGCGTGAGCGAGTAATACTTGGCCTTGCGATTGTTGTCCGAGACGCCCCATTTCGAGGAGATCCAGCCTCGCTGTTCCAGTCGCAGCAGAGCAGGGTAAAGCGTGCCCTGGTTGAGCTTGAGCAGGTCGGCAGAAACTTGCTGTATGCGCACGGCGATGCCGTACCCGTGAAGCGGGCCGAGGCCATCGAGAGTCTTCAGTACGATCAAGTCGAGCGTGCCTTGCAACACTTCGCCGCGCGCTTGCGCCATCGCGATTCTCCTTTTGACGATCTACAGGAGGCTACGCTTGCTCCTGTTGATTGTCAACAGGTCGTCCTTCTGTATAGACGAAGAAGCGGGGATATCGTTTCGTGAATCCAGAAGGTTTCTAGGCACGCACGAAGGGCGCACGCTAAGCGCACCAAATGCCCAGCCGACGAGAACTTCCGAACAAGACTCGTTGACCGCGGCACGCCGGGAGACCTACGATGACCGGGCAAATTTAGCAGCGAAAACGTTTGGGGGAGAATTCGATGCATTCATGCAAGCAGTCCGCGCGGTTTCGCACCATCTTCTGCCTGTTGAGCTTGGCGGGGATTCTCGCGCTGGCTCCGTTCGGCGGAGCGCAAGGTTTGGTAAGCAGCGATCTTTCCCGCTTCCGTTCTGTCGGCGACGCAGTTTTATCCCCGGACGGGCATCGCATTGCCTACCCGGTGATTCTGTACGACCGCCCGGGGCGGCCCGCTCCGCAACTTTGGATCATGGATCTCGCCACGCAAAAATCCATTCGTATCGGAGGCGAAAAGGATGTGACGGCCAATGCCCGTTGGTCGCCCGATGGGAAATGGCTGGCGTTCCAGGGCAGAGTGGGAGAGAAGCACGGATTGCTCTTAGCGCGCCCGGACGGCTCCGAGATCACGACGCTCGTTGAGAAGATGAACGGCACCAACAGTCCCTTGCCGGGCGAAGGACAAGACGTTACGTGGTCGCCCGATGGCAAACAGATCGCGTTTATTTCTTCGACCCCGGACGAGAGGGCTGCGGAAGCCAGTGGCGATCCCATGGTTATCACGCGCTACTTGTACAAACCCGACGCCGGCGAAGGCATGACCCGCTTCAACGACAATCAGCGACTGCACATTTTTGCCGTGGTCGTGGCTACCAAACAGGTGCGCCAGCTTACGCAGGGAATCTACGACGAGCATTCGATTGACTGGTCGCCGGACGGGAAGGAGATTCTTTTTGCGTCGAACCACGAACCGAATCAGGATGAATTTTTCAATTACGACATCTTTTCTCTCAATGTCGCTGACAACAGCATCCGCCGCTTGACCGCCACAGAATACAACGAGTACGAACCGCTATGGTCGCCCGACGGCAAGCACATCGTCTATCGCGGCACGAAGCGCGGCTTAACCGACCGCGAGACCACCATGGAAGACACTCACGTCTGGATAATGAACGCCGATGGCAGCGACTGCCGCGAGATTGGTGCTGTGATTGATAACCGTCAAGGTGCACCGAAGTGGGCGCCCGATGGCAGTGCGGTGTACTTCACGGTCCAAGAACGCGGAAGCAATCATCTGGTTCGATTGCCGATTTCGGGCGGCACGCCAGACCACGTTGTGAAAGATACTGGGAACGTTGGAGGCTTTTCGGTCGGCAAGGACGGAACGCTGGCCTACACATTTACTAGGCCGCGCGATATGGCACAGCTTTACGTCAAGTCCGGTGGGGCTGCCGCGCGTAAGCTTACGGACCTGAACGCTGAAATTCTCAATGGGAAGCAGATTGGCGAGGTCGAGTCTTTCACATTCGCGAGCAACGACAATAAGTTTGAAGTCGAAGCGTTTCTCACCAAGCCTGTTGGCATGACGGCCACTTCGAAGCATCCGCTGATCGTGAATATTCATGGCGGCCCGCACGGACAGAATGGTCCCGGCTTCAATTTTAGAAATCAGGTCTACGCTGCGCATGGATGGGCAACGCTCAACGTGAATTTTCGCGGCTCGACCGGCTACGGGCAGAAATTCGCCGATGCCGTCTTCGCCGATCAAGACGGTAACGAGGGCCAAGACGTTCTCTATGGTGTCAGCGCGGCAGTGCGCCGCTACTTGTGGATCGACCGCGAGCGCATGGGCATCGAAGGCGTGAGCTACGGCGGCCAGCTCACGGATTGGCTTATCACGCAGACCAACGAGTTCAAAGCTGCGATTCCCACCGCCGGCATCGCCAACCTGGTCAGCTACAACTACATGACCTACTACAACCAGTATGAAGAAATGGAGTTTGGCCAATTTCTGCATCAAGGCAACTTGATGGACGTGGCGTGGGAACGCTCGGCGTTAAAGCACGTGGCCGGAGCGCACACGCCGACAATGCTTATTCACGGTGAAAACGACAACGATGTGCCCATCGCCGAAGCGGAACAATTTTTCATCGCGCTAAAAGACGTGGGGACCGAAGCAGTTTTCGTGCGTTACCCGCGCGAAGGTCACGGCATCCGCGAAACCAAGCATGTGATTGATTGGACTGACCGGTCTATCGCCTGGTACGAAAAGCATTTTCCAAAGGCGAGTGCGGAAGGCGTGACGAACGTGCAGCCGTAGTTAGGAATTGTTGAAGGTGAGAAATCATCCATCGCCGGAGCAAGCGGAAAACTCTAAAAACAGAAAGAGCCCCGGCAAAACCGGGGCCCTTTCGTGAATCCGTCTCCCGGTTCGAATCGGGGGAGCTTTCGCTTACGACTTGGCTTCCGACCCAGCCGTCGCAACGGCGGCCACTTCTTCACGGGCGGCGCGCTTGATGCGGGCGGCCTTACCGCGCAAATCGCGCAGGTAGTACAGGCGGGCGCGGCGGACTTTGCCCTTGCCGACCACTTCAATCGAGCTAATCGAGGGCGAGTGCAGCGGGAAAATGCGCTCAATGCCAACGCCAAAGCTCACGCGACGCACAGTAAAGGTGGCGCCAGATGCCCGGCCTTTCTTGGAGATTACGACTCCTTCGAACGCCTGCAAACGCTCTTTTTCCTTCTCGCCCTCGCCTTCCTTCAGGCGGACGTTGACGCGCACCGTGTCGCCGGGGCGAAATTCGGGGAGGTCTTTGCGCAGTTGCGCTTCATGGAGTTTAGCTATAACCAGATTCATGTTCGTATTCCCTGCAGACCCACTCAGGCGGGGCCAGCTCTTCAAAAGCAAACCCCAATTATAGCCAAATATTCACAATTTACCTAGCGCAATTCGCGAGAGGGAGCACTCCTGTTTGACTTCTGGTATCCCTTAGGGCTATGAACTTGCTGGTCCGGTTCGAGTTGGATGCATTGATATCTCATCGATGCTCGTAGGAGCTCGCAACATGAGCACTGAAAAGAATATAGGAGCGAACGTCAAACAGGCGGTGCCATTTTTCAATGTCTCGAATATGGAGGAATCGCTTCGCCACTACGTCGACGGGCTTGGCTTTGTGATGACCAAGAAATGGATCGACGAGGAAAAACTGCGCTGGTGCTGGCTCGAGATCGGCGATGGGGCGTTGATGCTGCAGGAGTTTCGCAAAGAAGGGCACGATTCCTGGAAGCCGAGCTGTAAGGTTGGAGAGGGCGTATCCGTCTGCTTCATGTGCGAAGACGCTTTGGCGATCTATCACGAGGCGACATCGCGCGGAATTAAGGCCGCGAGGAATCCATTCGTCGGAAATGCATTGTGGGTTGTGTCTTTCACGGATCCGGAGGGCTACCGGATTGATTTCGAAAGCCCCACGGACGTTCCTGAAGAGACGGAGTTCTCAGGGAAAGTTAAATGATTGTCGACTCCGCAAGTTCTTAAGCCTGCGCGGGCGCTGAAACGTTTCGGCGAATGACGCGGTCCGCGAAGCGCTCCATTTCTTCGAGCTGTGGGCTGAATTGAAGCAGAACCAGATCGACGCCAACGGCTTCGAATTGCGCGAGCCTCTCGGATACCTGTTCGGGAGTGCCCACCAGGCCGGAGCGCAGCCCGCGATTGGAAACAGAGTAGTCTTCGAGCGAAACCCGCTGCTCGAGTTGCGTTCCCGCAAGCCACTGCTGGTAATTCGCATTGCCAGCGGCGGACTGGTTGACGTCGGTGATGCGGCGCAGTTCCTCCTGAGCTTCCCGTTCGGTTTCGCGCACGATGGTATAACCAGCAACGCCAAACTTCAGCGGCGGTAGATTGTGGCGCGAGCGGCGTTCGCGCAAATCCGCGATTTTTTCGCCGACGCGCGCCGGCGGATCGCCGTGCATCAGGTACGCGTCGCACTTCTCCGCAATGAGATCCTTCGCCGCAACCGATTCGCCTCCCGCATAGATCATCGGGTTTGGCTTGGAAACAGGCTTTGGTTCGAGAACATTGTCTTCGACGCGATAATACTTTCCCCCGTAAGAAAAGTGATCTTTGGCCCACACGCCGTGCAGCACGTCGAGCCATTCGTTGGTGCGGGCGTAGCGGTCATCGTGCTGCTCAAATCCCACGCCGTACTTCTTCGCTTCATCCGACCACCAGGACGAGACGACGTTCAGCGTAAGCCGGCCGCCGCTGATGTGATCGATGTTCGCGGCTTGCTTGGCAAGAAGCGCAGGCAGATGGAATGTCGGGCGCACAGCGACCATTAGCTCGAGGCGCTCGGTGACCGCAGCCAGTGCTGCCGCCGTCGACCACGCATCGAGCGATGGCGCCTCTACACCTTTGATGTCGTTCAAATTCAATTCCGCGATCAGCATGAGGTCGTAGCCGATCTGTTCGCTGCGCTGCGCGAGCTTCTTCACGTACGGCCAGGTCGCGGGCATGTTTTCATTCGTGACGTTGCGCAGCCAGCCGCCGAAAACGGGGAGCCAGTAGCCGTATCTCATCGAATGCTCCCGGTGGAAATGAGCCGCTCGCCTCGGCTGGCCTCGTGAATCCGCGCCTCGCTGATTAGATAATCCGCCAACCGTGCGTAGGGATTGAAGCCGATCATGCGCTCGGGATCGGAGACGAAGTTCGATAGCGCGTTGATGTCGTAATAGAGCAGCCGTCCGGTGCGGTCGTCGATGACGTACTCGATGCCGCCGACTTCGATGCCGGCGACTTCCATGATGCGCTCGACGTCATCGATGACTTGCCGTGGCGGCTCATAGGCTTCCACCGTGAGCCCCGACCTCGGAGCATCCACAGGGCATGCCAGACGAGTCAGCTCTTCGCCCTTTGTGTTTTTGCAGATATCTGCAGGGCAGAGGTCGAACGTGTCGCCGGTAATGTGAATCTGAATCGCGTAGAGGTATTCACCGCCGAGAACCTCGACCCTCGTGATCACGCCATCGCGCGCCTTGAAAAATTCTTGCACGAGCGCGACGTTGTCGATTCCAAACGCCAAGCTGTTCTCTTCAACAGCCGCGCGCAATTCCTCCTGTGAATTGAACTTCTTTATCCCGGCGCCGCTGCCGCCTATGTTCGGCTTAATGATCAGCGGATACCCGATCCCTTCAGCTGCGCTCAGCGCCTGCGAGGGATGATTGATTACTCGTGCTTTGGGATACTGCAAGCCGAGCGTTTCGAGTACCGTGCACTGCAAGGCCTTGGAAATTTCGTGAGTGAAAGCGCGGGAACCATTCACCACGCGAACACCTTTTTCTTCCAAATGAGACAAATAATTGAGCGTGTAGAAGATCCCGTGGCCAACGCCGCGCTGCCACGCGGATGGGCTCATGCGGTTAAAGAGCAGCGAATACTCACGCTCCTTTGCCGCCACATCGTATTGGTGATTCCGCGCATCTACTCTGACCCAATTCGCGCCGCGCGCGTCGAGTTGGTCGAAGAGCGGCTTGAACCAGTGCTGCTGCTCGTAGTAAATGGCGATAGGTTTCCCCTCGCCGGACTCCCTGCCGTTTCCGCTCGCCGCGTTGCTCATGGACCGTTGCTCCTCATTCACTTAACAATGAAAAAGGGCCGCTTATTCCGAGCGGCCCTGGATTCCTTTTAGGTTTAGTTCTGCGCTAGACCGAAGGACTTGCCATGCCGCTTGCGACGGTACACATACAAGCACAGCATGGACACGCGCAGGCCGGCCTGCGAGCCAAAGAGCCCCGCGCGGTGCGCAAATCATCATTCTGGTGCGCTGCTCTCACTGAATCTTCAGTATACCGCGAGCCCTTTTTAGCGCAAAAGCAAATCCGGCCGGTTACGCTGGGTCTTCTCTAGAGCGGCGGCGCGGCGCCAGTTCGCCACTTCCGCGTGGTTGCCTCCGATCAATACGTCGGGCACCTTCCACCCGCGAAAATCGGCTGGCCTCGTGTAGTGGGGAAAATCCAGAAGGAGGTGATTCACAAGTCCCGAACCTCCACTGCCTAGCGCTGCGGGAAATTCGGTGTGAAGTGGAACGGGAGAAGAGGCAGGATTTTCGCTGAACGATTCATTTTGCGAAGAGGCTTCATTTCCAAGGGCGCCAGGGATCAGTCGCGTCACGGCATCGATGACCAGCATCGCAGGGAGCTCGCCCCCGCTCAGAACATAGTCACCGATGGAAAGTTCCTCGGTGGCGAGATGTTCGGCCACGCGCTCGTCCACTCCTTCATACCGCCCACATAGGAGCACAATGCGATCCAGCTGCGCAAAGCGTCGCGCGGTTTTCTGCCGAAAAAGTGTTCCTGCAGCCGACATCAGAACGATGGCCGTCTTTGGAGCGAGCAAAGCCGGCTGCTCGGCACTTCCCAAGCTGTGCCCAAGCAACGATTCGACCGCCTCAAAAAGCGGCTCCGGCTTAAGCACCATCCCCTCGCCCCCGCCAAATGGCCGGTCATCCACACTGCGGTGGCGATCCTTGGTAAACACGCGCAAATCCTGCACTTGGACCTCGATGAGGCCCGTCTCGCGGGCCCGCCGCAGGATTCCGTGATCCAGCGGGCCTGCGAAGAATTCTGGAAAGATGGTAATCAGATCGAAGCGCATCGCTGCTGCCAGTCTAACGTACCTGTGTGCTTTGCGGACATCGCCAGCCATCCCAACGCCGGTTCCTTGCCCTAATTCTGTCCTTCTGAACAGGTTGCAAGCACCCCCGGTCAGCCATACTCTTGTTTCCAGGCGGGGGTACTCTAGTCCACAGCAGCCCGTTTTTTCTGCGGGCTCTTAACGCGCCTTGCTCCGATTCTCGTGCCCGGAGGTTTTCCGCGATGGCCCGTTGGAACACGACAAAGGCGATCACCACCGGTTTCATTTCCCTGCTTTTTGCGTTGCTTCAGGCAGGCTGCGGTGGGTACTCGAATGGTGGCGGGGGCAACGGAGGAGGCGGTGGAACCAATGCGCCATCTATTCCATCGGGGCTGACGGCCTCGGCCGCCAACGCCCAGGTCAATCTGACCTGGAATGCAAGTTCTGGTGCGACGGCTTACTACGTAAAGCGCTCGACGACGACCGGCGGTCCCTACACGCAAATTGCCGCTCCTACCGGCACGAGCTATGCCGATAACAGCGTGACGAATGGGACGAAATACTACTACGTTGTCTCGGCTTACAACTCTTACGGCCAAAGCGCGAATTCTGCGGAAGTCAACGCCACACCAACAGCGCCGCCTCCTCCTGGCGCGCCGGCCGGTCTACAGGCAACACCTGGAAACACGCAAGTGAGCCTTTCCTGGACAGCCAGCACCGGCGCAACGAGTTATCACGTAAAGCGCAGTACAACCAGCGGCGGTCCTTACACGCAAGTTTCGGCCCCGACCGTGGCAAACTTCGCCGACACCAGCCTCACTAACGGTACGACCTACTACTATGTCGTGTCAGCGCTGAACGCCACGGGCGAAAGCGCCAACTCTTCTCAAGCGAGCGCCACACCGATCGCGCCTGTCACGCCCCCGGCCGCTCCAACTGGACTACAAGCCACCGCCGGGAATGCTCAAGTGAGCCTCACTTGGACCGGCAGCGCGGGAGCAACCGGCTATCACGTCAAGCGCAGCACGACGAGCGGCGGTCCGTACGCGCAAGTGGCCGCACCCGCCACGACAAGCGACGTCGACACTGGACTGACTAATGGTACGACCTATTACTACGCCGTTTCCGCCTTGAACGCCGCCGGCGAAAGCGCCAATTCTTCACAAGCTTCCGGTACGCCCGTTAACGCAACCGCGGATGTGACGATTGCAGTCAATCCCGCGATCACCAAGCCCATCTCCCCATACATCTACGGTATAAATTTTTATTCCGGCGTGACCGGCGCGCCTCCGCTCTTGACCTTCGACCGCGACGGCGGCAACCGTTGGACGGCTTACAACTGGGAGACCAACGCTTCCAACGCCGGCAGCGACTACCTCTACGAAAACGACAACTATCTCAGCCCCAGCACCGTCCCCGCAGAAGCCGTGCGAAGTTTCATCGCCGGTGATCAAATCAACGATGTAGCCAGTCTCGTGACCTTCCAACTGCAAGGCCTGGTGTCCGCGGACGAAAGCGGCCCAGTCAGCACGACGAATCCGCCCGACATGACGCGCTTCAAGACCGTCGTCGACAAAAAGAGCACCGTCTCCAGCGTTCCTTTCACACTCACTCCTCCCACGACAGACGCCAACGTCTACATGGACGAATTCATCTGGGCGCTCGATCAAAAGTTCGCGGGCATGGGAATCTTCGGCGCGAGTCCCACACATCCAACTTTTATCAGTTTGGATAATGAGCCTGAGCTTTGGAATTCAACGCATCTCGAGGTGCAGGGCTCCACGGCGGTTACATCGGACAACTACATCACCAAGACCATCACGCTCGCGACGGCCTTAAAGGATCAATTTCCCAATGTTGTGATTTTCGGACCCGTCCATTACGGCTTTCAAGGTATCTACAATTGGCAAGGCGAACTGAGTGCCACTCCCAGCGGCACGAATTGGTTCCCGGACAAATATCTCCAGGCACTGAAGACTGCATCGACGACTTACGGAAAGCCCCTCGTGGACGTTTATGATTTCCATTGGTACGTCGAAGAGTACGACTCGAACGGAACAAGGGCCCTTGATCTCACGAGTACGACGCTCACCGACGCTCAGGTCCAGTTAATCGTCCAGAGCCCTCGCGCCTTGTGGGACCCGACCTTCACCGATTCAACCAACAGCAATCCTTGGATCTACGAAGAACTCGGCAACACTCCGATCAACCTTCTCGGCCGCTTGCAAGCCAAGATTAACTCCGAGGACCCCGGCATGAAAATCTCCATCACCGAATATGAGAACGGCGGCTGGAACCACATCGCGGGAACCATCGCCCAAGCGGACAACCTCGGAATCTTCGGCGCTCAGGGGCTTTTCGCTGCGAGCTTCTGGCCTCCGAACGGCACCTACTCCTACGCGCTCGGGGGCTTTCGCGCTTTCCGCGGATTCGATGGCGCCAACGCCAGCTTTGGCGATACCGCACTGCAGTCCACTTCCAGCAACGTGCAAAATGTCGTCGTTTACGCCAGCACGGACAGCACGACGCCGGGCCGCACGGTATTCGTAGCCATCAATCGCTCCGCTTCCGCGCAAGTGACGGCGATCAACGGCGCAACCCTCTCCGGCACCGCCTACTTGTACCAAATGACCGCGACCACGGCCCAAGGGCAAAACCCTGTCGCGCCGGTGTCGATCGGGACGATGGCCGTGAGCGGCTCTTCCCTGACGATTTCACTTCCGGCGCTGAGCGTCACAACCATTGACATTCACTAACGACGGCAGACGAGCCATCGCGAACTCAGGTTTTTTCGTTTAAATCGCGCAGACCGTCGGGGAGCACCACATCGATCCTTCGCGCGCGGGTGTTGACGCTCGTGCAAATATCTTCGGCAAGCGGAACTAATAGTTCTCCGGCCGAGGTATCAACGACAAGAAGCGGCGTGCCGGCCACTCCCTCTCCAGGGATTTGCACTTCTTTGACCACACCCAGCAAAGCCGGCGCGCTTGCCAGCGAACAAGGCGAAGAGGAAACAACAGAAGGCTCCGCAAAATTTTCAAACACCAAGCATCCAACAAGATCATCCACAAAGTATTGCCCGGCGGAAAGCGTCATTCTGCTTTCTATGGGCAGTAGTACATCGAGCCCGCGAAACTTCTCCGCCTCGGAAATCGAATTACTCCCCTCAAAGTGAAACACGGCCTGCCCCTTGTGGTTCTGGCTGAGCCAGCAGGCTTTCAACGCGGTCAGACGCGGCTCTGCTGCCTTGGCGCCGCTGCTCGTGCCGAGAAATACTTCTGTCAATTTTGTTAGCCGTTCAGGAAAATCCGTGAGGAGCTGTGCAGCTACTTCGCCTTTATTGCCGCGGGGCCGGAGAATCCGCGCGACAATCACCCACCGCTGGGTTTTGGCGCTCAATCTTCCAGTATCTCGAGCGTATAGCGTTTCTTCACTTTCATGCCCGCAGCGCCCAGCAGCGTGCGCACCGCTTTAGCCGTGCGTCCTTGCCGCCCAATTACTTTGCCCAGATCCTCGGGATGCACCCGTAGCTCAAGCACGGTCACCTGCGACCCGTCGACAGACTTGACCTGCACTTCTTCGGGATGATCCACCAGAGCCTTGGCGATGGCTTCGACCAGCTCTTTCATCCTTCACCTCCACGTCCTCGATCTTCCCTGGGCCGTGGCAAACGCGCCCCGGTCTGGCCGGGGGCGCGCAAGGGATGGAGACTTCGCAGGGATTATGCGATCTTGTGTTGGTGGATAAAGCTACGAACGGTGTCGCTGGGTTGCGCACCGACTCCGAGCCAATGCTTGATGCGTTCGGCGTTGAGCTTGATCTCCGCAGGCTTCTTCAGCGGATCGTAGGTTCCCACCAATTCCACAACACGCCCGTCCCGTGGCTTGCTGCTTTCGATCACCACCACGCGGTAGAACGGCTTCTTCTTCTTGCCAATCCTGGATAAACGAATAGTGAGCACTAACCGATGCCTCCACCAGATATCTTAGCCTGTCCGGGAGGCTCGCGGCAATCGGAGAGTCGGGGGGTATCGGATCGTTTCCGCGCGTCCGCCTGGTGTCCGGATCATCCCTAAAAGCCTCTGCCTTCTAACCCGAAGCCCTACCCCTGCGGGAATCCACCAGTGAACTTAGCATTCGCAAAGCGCGGGTGACAGCGCGATAATGCCCGCAGAGCAGAGGGAGCAGCCCATGAGTAAAAAAAACGATTTGTCACGCCGCAAATTCTTGACCAAAGTCGCCACTGGCGGTGCAGCGATGGCCATTGTCCCCCGGCACGTCCTCGGGCGCGGCTACACTCCTCCGAGTGACATCCTCAACATCGCGGGAATCGGCGTCGGCGGCATGGGCCGCACCAATCTGATCAATCTCGCAAGCCAAAACATCGTGGCGCTGTGCGACGTCGACTGGGGCTATGCCAGCAAGGGCTTCGATCGCCTCGACACCGAAATCCCGAATTTGCAAAAGCGCCTCGACAATCCTGATCCACAGCCCACCCCCGGTCAGCTTCCCGTCGAGTTCGATCGCGTCAAGGCTAAGACCCGCCTTGCAGGGATGATTCGCTTAAAGAACGAGCAACTGCCGAAGGCCAAGCGCTATCAAGACTATCGCGACATGCTCGACCACCAGAAAGATATCGACGCCGTCTTCGTCGCCACCTCTGACCACATGCACGCGCCAATTGCTCTCGCCGCCATGGCTCTCGGCAAACACGTTTACGTGCAGAAGCCGCTCACTTGGTCGATTGATGAAGCTAGGCAACTGTCGAAGCGCGCCAAGGAAACCAAAGTTGCCACGCAAATGGGCAATCAAGGACATTCCTTGAACGACGCTCGCCTGACAGTCGAATACATCCAAGCCGGCGCGATCGGCGAAATCCGCGAAGTCCACATCTGGACCAATCGCCCGCTCGGGTTCTGGCCGCAAGGCGTGCCGCGCCCCGAAGCTTTGAAAGAACCCGCTGACACACTTCGCTGGAATGGACAGGGCGTGAACGCTCGCCTCGCCGCTGCCATGGCTGGCAACTACCCCGTTCCCGATAAACTCTCTTGGGATCTCTTTCTCGGCGTCGGTCCGCACGTCGAGTATCACCCCATCTACCACCCCTTCAACTGGCGCGGCTGGTCGGATTGGGGCGTCGGCGCCATCGGCGACATGGGCGCGCACTTGATCGACCACTCTATGTGGGCGCTCAATCTCGCACTGCCGTCGACCGTCGAGACGGTTTCGACTCCGTTCAACGGCGTGTCCTACCCGCACGCCACGCAAACCTTTTACGAATTCCCCGCTCGCGGCTCCATGCCGGCCGTCAAAATGACCTGGTACGACGGCGGCCTGATGCCCGACAAACCGGAGGAACTCGGCGACGAAGATCTCAACAAAGGCGGCGGCGCCCTGCTCATCGGCAGCAAGGGCAAGCTGCTTCACGATACCTACGGATTGAAGCCGCGCCTTCTGCCTAAGTCGCTCAACGATTCTTACGGCAAGCCACCGCAGAAGCTGCCGCGCATCGAGAACGAAGACCACGAAATGAATTGGGTGAACGCCGCCAAAGGCAAAACCGAAACCTCTTGTCCGTTCGAATACGCCGCGCGCCTCACGGAGGTCATGCTCCTCGGCATCGTCGCTCTTCGCGCGGGAAAAAAGATCAACTACGACGGCGCAAACATGCGCGTCACCAACGTCGCGCAAGCTAACGACTTTCTGCGCCGCGAATACCGCCAGGGCTGGGCCTGAAGGGACAGCGTCAGAAGCTATTGAATTGCTGCCTCAAACAAGGCGGTTGAGACCGTTAAATGCTGCTGTTTTATAACACTCGGCCAGTGTGGGGTAATTGAAAACAGTGTTGATGAAATACGTAATCTTGCCCTTCAACTTGAATACTGCTTGCCCGATATGAAGCAGCTCCGCCGCATCTTCACCAAAAATATGCACGCCGAGGAGTTCGAGAGTTTCTCGGTGAAATAGCAACTTCAAGCGGCCGTCCGTGTGACCAGAAATTTGCCCGCGCGCAATCTCGCGATAATACGCCACGCCTACTTCATAGGGTACATCGGCATCCGTGAGCTGCTCTTCCGTCTTCCCGATAAAAGAAATCTGCGGAATGGTATAAATTCCGTACGGATAACTCGCGGGATCCGTCTGCACTTGAAGCCCGAATGCCCGAGCAGCGGCGATCCGCCCTTGTTCCATCGAGACGGACGCCAGGCTCGGAAATCCAATGACATCGCCTACAGCAAAAATATGCGGCTGCATTGTGCGATAATCCGCGTCGACCTTGATGCGCCCGCGGTCGTCGCACTCGATACCGGCGGCAGCAAGATCGAGCTTGTCCACGTTGCCTTGCCGGCCAACCGCATACAGCAAAGCATCGCCATTGATGCGCTTTTTACTGACCAGGTTCGCTGCGACTTTTCCTTCGAGAGTTTCTTCCACGCTCTCGACTTCCTCATTCAGCCGCAGCGTGGCACGGTGATCACGCATGTGGTAAGTCAGCGCTTCGACCATTTCCGTATCCGCAAATTCCAAAAGCCGCGGCCGCTTTTCCACGATAATCACGCGCACACCCAGCGTCGCAAACATGCACGCGTATTCGACTCCGATCACGCCGCCACCCACCACGATCAGCGTCCGAGGAATCTGCGGCATCGTGAGGATTTGATCGCTGGTAATGATGTTCCGGCCGTTGATGGGCACTTTCGTGTTGATTGCCGGCTTCGTCCCCGTGGCAATCACGAAGTACTGCCCTTCCAATTCTGCGTAACCATTGCCGTTCTCCACGCGAAGATGATGCGCATCGATGAACTTGCCAAAGCCGTGGATCACATCCACACCGTTGCGCTTGAGCTGGTCCTGCGTCACCGCCACTTCGTTCTCAATCACTCGCTGCACGCGGAAATTCAAATCCGCCATCGTGACGTTTTCTTTGACGTTGTAATTCGACCCGTAAAAGCTCTTCGAGTAAAAGCCGGAAAGATGCAGCACGGCTTCGCGCATCGTCTTGCTGGGGATGGTTCCGGTATTGATACACACGCCGCCGATCGCAGCTTGCTTTTCGACCACCGCGACGCGCTTTCCGGCCTTCGCTCCCTGGATGGCGGCGCGCTGTCCGCCCGGTCCGGAGCCAACAACGATCAAATCATACGGTTGCATTCGATGAGTCCAGCGAGCTTTCCTCTTCCGGGGCGCCATCAGGCGGGGTAATCATGGTCGTAGGAGTATAAACGACGCTCTGTTTTCGCAGCGCGGGAATGTACGGAGAGTCGCCACCGACTGTGGCCAGCCGCATGAAATGATCCTGCGCGGAGAATCCGTGCCCATTTCGCACGGCGCGCGGTCGCGAATACCCTCCATCCGATCCGAGAATGCGTGCCTTGCGTGTATCGGCCAGATAGGACGAAAGAATTTCATTGCAGACGCGCTCGCAATGCTGCGGGTCCTTTAGTGGAAATAGCACTTCCACGCGTTCATAGAGATTTCTCGGCATCCAGTCCGCGCTTCCCAGATAGACTTCCGGCTTCCCTCCATTTTCAAAATAAAAAATCCGGCTATGCTCCAAAAATCGTCCGACAACGCTCCGCACGCGAATGCGGCTGCTGACGCCTCGGAGTCCCGGCACGAGCCCACATTGGCCGCGCACGATCAAGTCAATCTCTACACCAGCACTTGAAGCGCGGTACAAAGCTTGGATGATGGGCGGATCGATGACCGCGTTGATCTTCGCGATGATCCGCGCGGGACGCCCGCGCCGCGCATGCCGCGCTTCCCGGTCAATCAGCGCGAGGCACGACTTGGCCATATCGCGCGGAGCCAGCAACAGAGGCTTATAGTTCGGCTGCTCCGCATAAGCCGTCAAAAAATTGAAAACGTCGTGTACCGCGGAAGTGATCGACTCGTCGTTCGTGAGCAGACTCAGATCGCTGTAGTACCGCGCCGTCGAGGGATTGTAATTCCCGGTGCCCAGATGCGCGTACCGGCGAATCTTGCCGTCTGGATCGTTCCGCACGACCAGCATGAGCTTCGCGTGCGTCTTCAGTCCCACAAGCCCGTGAAAAACCTGTACGCCCGCGTCCTCGAAGCTTCGCGCCCAGCGAATGTTGGTCGCCTCATCGAAACTGGCTTTCAATTCGACGACTACCGTCACTTCTTTTTTGCCGGCCGCGTCCAGCAACGCCTGCGCGATCGGCGAGTCCGAGTTCGTCCGGTAGAGCGTCTGTTTGATGGATAAAACGCGCGGATCGCGCGCGGCAGTCTGGAGAAAATTCACCACGGTGTCGTAGCAATCGTAAGGATGGTGCAGCAAAAATGCTTGCCGTCGAATCGCTTCAAACATCGAATCCGCATCATGCCCCACGCGCACCTGGCGCGGCGCAAATGGCGGATACTTCAGATCCGGCCGCGGCGTCTCCTCATATAGGTGAAAAAGCCGTTGTAAATTCACAGGCCCTTGCGCGCGAAAGACAAGCGATTCGTCCAGTTCAAACGTCGAGACCAGCCGGTTAACAATGTCCGGGTGCGCGTCGGCGTCGATTTCCAGACGCACCGCATCGCCTTTGCGCCGTTGCGAAACCTGCGCATCGACCGCGTCGAGCAGGCTCCGCGTCTCTTCTTCTTCCAGATAAAGATTGCTGTTGCGCGTAATCCGAAACGGCGCTGACGCCAGAATCTCGTACCCTCGATAAAGCTTCGCGGCATATGCCGAGACGATCTCCTGCAGCGCCACGTAGTGAATCCCGCCGTCGGGCGCAGGCAAACGAAGCAGGCGAGGCAATGCGCGCGGCACCGTGAGCACGCCGAAATACGGCTTCCCGTTGCCGCTCCTCCGCCGGCGCAGCAGAAATGCAATGCACAACGCTTTGTTCAGGACGTGCGGAAACGGATGCGAAGGATCCACCGTAACCGGCGTCAACATGGGAGACACGCGCCGCTCGAAAAATGTCTTCGCCGCCTGCGCCGCTTTTCCTTCAAGCTGGCTT
>Ga0210394_10002363_pt1 | contig 26050 bp, 19 predicted proteins | sample IncBWC12MmetaG_FD_160121 | JGI IMG/M metagenome (GOLD analysis project Ga0210394, IMG submission 160121) | Forest soil microbial communities from Barre Woods Harvard Forest LTER site, Petersham, Massachusetts, United States - Inc-BW-C-12-M | ecosystem: Environmental > Terrestrial > Soil >...
CCATCCCATTTCCACTCGGCCATGAAATCGCCTGCCGCGAGCCCGGCGAGATCGGCGTCATCGAGCGGGTGCGCCAGCATCGGCGGCCGGAACGGCGCCGGGTCGCTGCTCGCCGGTTTTTCCGCGCGGCCTTCGAGCCAGGCGAACAAGTCGAGATAGGGCGGTGCAAGCCCCGGCCACAGCAGTTCGATGTCCTGCGCGTCGGTGCCCGAGAGCGCCGCGACCGCGGTCTTGGCGAGCCGCGCCGAGACGCCGATGCGCAAGCCGCCGGTGACGAGCTTGATCAGCGCCCAGCGCCCGGTCTCGTCGAGCGCATCGAGCCAGCGCGCCAGCTGCTTCGGCAGCTGCGCCTTGCCGAGCGTGGAAAGCGTTTCGATGACGGTGGTGAGCGTTAGTTCCTCTCCCCCTTGTGGGGAGGGGTTAGGGGTGGGGGTCGGGAGGTGATGAGAAGGCGGAGACGATTGCTCATTTACAACCGTCGACGCTTGCGACTCCCCCTCCCGACCCCCCACCCCACCCTCCCCCACAAGGGGGGAGGGAGAAGACGGCCACATCAGCGCGACGGTCTCGGAAAGATCGCCGACATAATCGTAAGACAGCTCGAACAACACCGGATCGGTGCGCTCGGCGATCAGGCTGCGGATCAGGCCGGCCTTGGCGTGCGGGAAGCTGAGCGCGCCGGTCAGCGCGGCGAGCGCCCAGCCGCGCTCGGGATCGGGCGTCGAACGGAAATAGTCGGTGATCAGCCGCAGCTTGTTGTTGCGCGCCGGCTCGTAGGCGAGGCGGTCCAAAAGTTCGGCGAAGCGGTTCATGCCTCCGCCTCGCCACTCACCGGCTCATCGTCCTCGTCGCCATAGCCGACGATGTCGAGCGGACGCGCTTTCAGGCCGCGCGTGCCGCACCAGTGCACCAGCGCATCCTCCTGGCCGTGAGTGACCCAGATCTCGCCTGCGCCTGTGGCGGCGATGGTCGCGGTGAGGCCGTCCCAGTCGGCGTGATCGGAGATCACCAGCGGCAGCGACACGCCCTGCTGCCGCGCCCGCGCGCGCACCCGCATCCAGCCCGAGGCGAAGGCGGCGAGCGGATCGGGAAAGCGGCGCGTCCACAGATCGTTCAACGCCGAGGGCGGGCAGATGGTGATGGTGCCGGCGAGGTTTTGCTTGGTGGCGCCGCTGACCAGCCGCAATTCGCCGAGCGCGATGCCGCGGCTTTCGTAATAGCGCGTGATCTTCTCCATGGCGCCGTGCAGATAGACCGGGGCGTCGTAGCCGGCTCGGCGCAACAGCGCGATCACGCGCTGCGCCTTGCCGAGCGAATAGGCGCCGACCAGGTGCGCGCGCTCGGGAAACAGCGCGACCGAGCGCAGGAGCTTTGCGATCTCGCCGCCCGGCTCGCCGTGGCGGAACACCGGCAGCGCGAACGTGGCCTCGGTGATGAACACGTCGCAGGGCACCAGCTCGAACGGCGCGCAGGTCGGATCGGCGACGTTCTTGTAGTCGCCGGAGGCGACCACGCGCAGGCCGTCGGCCTCGACCGCGATCAGCGCCGAGCCGAGCACATGGCCGGCGGGATGGAACGTCACTTTGGCGCCGCCGAGCGCGAGACTTTCGCCATAGGCCGCCGCTTGCGTCGAGCCGGCGAAATTCTCGCCGTAACGCAGCCGCATCAGGTCGAGGGTCTCCTGCGTTGCCAGCACGGCGCCATGGCCGGCGCGGGCATGATCGGAATGGGCATGCGTGATCAGCGCCCGCTCGACCGGCCGCGTCGGGTCGATATGGAAGGCGCCCAATTTGCAGCAGACGCCGGCCGGCGTCGGCACCAATATGTCTTCAGGTCGCATCGCGAGTCATAAATAGTCATTTCGCTGCGCCACGCGAGCATCGTCGAATGACGGATACCGGCCCGCTCTTCGTCTCCTCCGGCGACTTGATCGCCGACCGGCGCTACAAATGGGCGCTCGATCACGTCGCCCAGGGCGATCTTGCCGGCGCCGCCGATATTTTGGCGCAAACGGTCGAGCTGGCGCCACGCTTCGCCACGGCCTGGTTCGCGCTCGGCGCCATCCGCGACCAGCTCGGCGACCGCGACGGCGCTGTCGCCGCTTTCGAGCAAGCGCGCAACGCCGACCCCGAGGACTATCACGGCGCCCGGCTGCAATTGGCGCGGCTCGGCGCCGGCGAGGTGGCGCCGGCCATGACCGAAACCTACGTGCGGCGGCTGTTCGACCAATATGCCGCGCGCTACGACACGGCGCTTACCGAGCGGCTGAGCTATCGCGGCCCGATGCTGTTGCACGACGCGGTCGAAGCCGTGATGCGCGCAGCTGCTGGCCCGCTGCGCTTTGGCTCGATGCTGGACCTCGGTTGCGGCACTGGCCTCGGCGGCGCCGCGTTCCGGCCGTACGTCGATTGGCTGGTCGGCGTCGATCTTTCGCCTGCCATGATCGCGCAAGCCGCGACCAAGGGCTTGTACGATCGGCTCGTAACTGCAGGGCTTGCCGATTTTCTGGCCGACGAAGCCGGCGAGCAAGGGACATATCACCTCGTCCTCGCCGCCGATGTCTTCGTCTATGTGAACGATCTCGCGCCGATCGTCGCCGGGATCGCGCGCGTCATCGCCCCCGATGGCCTGCTCGCCTTCACGGTCGAGACCCATGCGAGCGACGGGGTAAAACTGTTGCCGACGCTGCGCTATGCCCATGGCGAGGACTATGTACGCGGTGTGCTCGGCGCTGCCGGCCTCGTGCCGGCGCATCTCGGCAAAGCCGCGGTGCGCAGCGAAAAGGGCGTTCCCGTCGACAGCCTTGTCGTGGTGGCGCAGCCCTCGACCACGATGCCTCGGCTCGCTACTTCTGGCGGGTGACCGTCCTCGAACGCCCAGATGTCCTGCCGGAGCCGTTTACCCGCTGGTTCGCCAGCCGCGGCTGGACGCCGCGCGCGCACCAGTTGGAACTGTTGGCCAGGGCCGAGCCCGGGCGCTCGGTGTTGCTGATCGCGCCGACCGGTGGCGGCAAGACCCTGGCCGGATTTTTGCCGAGCCTCGTGGAGTTGAGTGCTCCGGTCGCTCCGGCAAGCGCGGCAGGGCGAAAGCTCGTCTCCACCGGCCGCGGTGTGCGCCGCGACGGCGGGCTGCACACGCTTTACATTTCGCCGCTCAAGGCGCTCGCCGTCGACATCGCGCGCAATCTGGAAACGCCGATTGCCGAGATGGGGCTGCCGATCCGCATCGAGACCCGCACCGGCGATACGCCGAGCTCGAAGCGCCAGCGCCAGCGCCGCGATCCGCCGGAGATTTTGCTCACCACGCCGGAGCAAGTGGCGCTGCTGCTGGCCTCCGCCGACGCGCCGTATCTGTTCGGCTCGCTCAAGCGCGTGATTCTCGATGAGTTGCATGCTCTCGTCACCTCGAAGCGCGGCGATTTGCTTTCGCTCGGCCTGGCGCGGCTGTTTCGCTTGGCGCCCGATCTCACCAGCATCGGCCTGTCGGCGACCGTGGCCGAGCCCGACGATCTGTGCCGTTTCATGGTGCCGCAGCACGGTGGACCAACGCTGGCCGATCTCATCGTCGCCGAACCCGGCGCCGCGCCCGACGTCGCGATGCTGGAAAGCAGCGAGCGCGTGCCGTGGGCCGGTCACTCCGCGCGCTATGCGCTGGGCGAAGTCTATGCGCTCATCAAGGCGCACCGCACCACGCTGGTCTTCGTCAATACCCGCAGCCAGGCCGAAGGCATTTTCCAGGATCTGTGGCACATCAACGACGACAATCTCGCCATCGCCTTGCATCACGGCTCGCTCGACGTGGCGCAGCGGCGCAAGGTCGAAGCCGCGATGGCGTCCGGCCGCCTGCGCGCAGTGGTCTGCACCTCGTCGCTCGATCTCGGCGTCGACTGGGGCGACGTCGATCTGGTCATCAATATCGGCGCCCCGAAAGGCGCGTCGCGGATGCTGCAGCGCATCGGCCGCGCCAATCACCGCATGGACGAGCCGTCCAAGGGCGTGCTGGTGCCGGCCAACCGTTTCGAAGTGCTGGAATGCCGTGCCGCGCTCGACGCCATCGCCGAGAACGCCCAAGACACGCCAGCCTCGCGCATCGGCGCGCTCGACGTATTGGCCCAGCACGTGCTCGGCTGCGCCTGCGGCGCGCCGTTCCTGAGCGACGAGCTTTACGCCGAAGTGACGTCGGCGGCGCCTTATGCCGCGCTCACGCGAGCGGATTTCGATGCCGCGGTCGATTTCGTCGCCACCGGCGGCTACGCGCTCAAAGCCTACGAACGCTTCGCCCGCATCCGCCAAGGCAAGGACGGCCGCTGGCGCATCGCCAACCCTTGGGTGGCGCAGCGTTACCGGCTCAATGTCGGCACCATCGTCGAAGCCGATATGCTGAAAGTGCGCCTGGTGCGCTCGCGCGCTTCGAAAATGATTCCGCGCGGCGGCCGGCTGCTCGGCGAGGTCGAGGAATACTTTGTCGAGACCATGGTGCCCGGCGACACCTTCGTGTTCGCCGGCGAAATCCTGCAATACGAGGCCATCGTCGAAGACGAAGTCTATGTCTCGCGCGCGGCGTCGGAAGATCCGAAGGTGCCCGCTTACGAAGGCGGCAAATTTCCGCTGTCGACCTATCTGGCCGGGCGCGTGCGCGGCATCATCTCCCATCCGCAAGAATGGCGGGCACTTCCGGCGCAAGTGCGTGAATGGCTGGAAATCCAGCAATGGCGTTCGCAGATGCCGGGCGAGCGCGAGCTTTTGGTCGAAACTTTTCCGCGCGCCAACAAATATTACCTCGTCTGCTATCCGTTCGAAGGCCGGCTGGCGCACCAGACGCTCGGCATGTTGCTAACGCGGCGGCTGGAGCGCGCGCGGTTAAAGCCGTTGGGCTTTGTCGCCAACGAATATGCGCTTGCGGTCTGGGGTCTCGGCGACGTCGCGGCATGGCTTGCGCGCGGCGAGCTTTCGCTGGCCGCCTTGTTCGACGAAGACATGCTCGGTGACGATCTCGAAGCCTGGCTCGCCGAATCGGCGCTGATGAAGCGCACGTTTCGCAACTGTGCGATCATCGCCGGCCTGATCGAGCGCCGTTTCCCGGGCGAGGAAAAATCCCGCCGCCAGGTCACCATCTCGACCGATCTCGTCTACGACGTGCTGCGTAGCCACCAGCCCGATCACATGCTCTTACGCGCGGCGCGGGCCGACGCCGCCACCGGCCTCCTCGACGTGCGCCGCCTCGGCGATATGCTCTCGCGCATCAAGGGCCGAATCGTCCATAAAGCGCTCGACCACGTCTCGCCGCTGGCGGTTCCGGTGATGCTGGAGATCGGGCGCGAGGCGGTCTACGGCGAAGCGGCCGACACGCTTTTGGCCGAAACCGAGGCGGAGTTGGTGAAGGAGGCGATGCAGTGAGGGCCAAGTCTTGGGTAGGCAAGTCTTGCGCGCACTGACCCCCACCCGGCGGGCTGCGCCCGCCGTCCTCCCCCTTGCAGGGGGAGGTCAGGACATTGCCGTCGCCGGCGCCACGCTCGTCGCCGATTGCGCTGGGGCGCTGTATTGGCCCGATGAACGGCTGCTCGTCGTCGCCGACCTGCATCTGGAAAAAGGTTCGGCCTTCGCCGCGCGCGGCGTGTTGCTGCCGCCCTATGACACCGCGGCGACGTTGGCGCGGCTTGCCATGCTCATCGAGTGCTATGCGCCGGGTCTCGTTATCGCGCTCGGCGACAGTTTTCATGACGGCGGCGGACCGGCGCGCATGAGCGACATCAGCCGCGCCTGGCTCAAGGCATTGCAGCGCGGCCGCGACTGGCTGTGGATCGCCGGCAATCACGATCCCGATCCGGCCGACAATATCGGCGGCCGTTTTGCCGAAATATTGGCGCTCGGCCCGCTGACGTTCCGTCACGAACCGTCGCCGCATCCCTGCGACGGCGAAATCGCCGGCCACCTGCATCCGCAGGCGCGAATCGCGCGCCGCGGCCGCGCCGTAAGCCGGCGCTGTTTCGCCTCTGACGGCAAGCGGCTGGTCATGCCGGCCTTCGGCGCCTATGCGGGCGGCCTCAATGTGCGCGACCGCGCCATCGTGTCGCTGTTCGGCGCGCTGTCATTCACCGCGCACATGCTGAGCGAACGGCGCATCTATGCCGTCGCCGCGGCGCGCTGTCTGGCCGATTGATCGATTGATTTAGTTGATCTTGGCGCTCGGCGCCGGCGGTTTGGCCGCCGGCGGTTTCGGTTTCGCGGCCGGCGCGGCGCTTGCAGTCGCATCCCAGCCGCCGGCCGGCGCCTTGATGTTGATCGCGTCGTCGGGTTGCGGCTTGGCGGTCCAGGTCTTCACCGCAAGCTGCGCCGCGGCGAGCGATTGCTGGTCGAGATGAGCGGCGACTTCGTCGCTTTTCTTCGCCGCGTCCTGGTCGCCCTGAATCGCGGCCAGCGTGAACCATTTGTAGGACTCGGCATAATTCTGCGTCACGCCGGTGCCGCGAGCGTACAGGATGCCGAGATTGTATTGGCTGTCGGTGACGCCGTGGTCCGCGGCCTCGCGGAACCAGTGCGCGGCGTTGGCGTAGTCGGCGGGGCCGTCGACGCCCTCGGCATAGAGCACGGCGAGATTGTGCATCGCCTTGCCGTTGCCCTTGCCGGCCGCGGCGAGATAAAGATCGCGCGCGGCGGCGAGATCCTTCTTCACGCCGATGCCTTTTTCATAAAAACCACCGAGGCGGAATTGCGCCGGCGCCAAGCCCTGCTTGGCGGCGCGTTCGAACCACAGCGCCGCGGCCTCGTTGTTGCGCGGCACGCCGCGGCCGTCGGAAAAGCGCGTGCCGACCTCGTAATCGGCGGCCGCATCGCCTGAGAGCGCGGCCGCGCGCAGCGCCGGTCCGCCGATGGTGGCCGGTAATTTGTCGCCGAGCGGCGTCGCTGGGCGCGGCAGCGAACTGGTGGCGTCGGTGGCGGCGGCAACGGCTGCGACGGCGTCCCGCGTGTTGTCACGGGAGGCGGTCTGCTGTGTCGGCTTGGTGCTGATATTGGCGCCGGATTTCGGGTTCGGCTGCGGCACGGGCAGTGCAGCTGGCGGCGCGCTCGGAAGCGGAAGCGGCGCCGGCGCCGCGGCCGCTGGCGGTTGCGGCGCTGGTGGCGGCGGCTCCGGTTCAGGCAAGGCGGTGACCGGCGGCGGCTCTTGCTCTGGTTGCGTCGCTGGTTGCGTTTCCTGGGCAGGAGCAGCAGGAGGAACTTGGGGTGCCGCCTCGAACAGCCGCGTCGCGATTTGTATGCAGCCGATCACGATCAGGGCGGCGGCGCCGGCAATGATCAGCGGGCGCGTGCGCTGTCGCGATTTGTTCGGCGCTGCCGAGTTTTTGTTGGCTTCGGCGCTCGTCGCCCCTGCCGCCGCGGCCTGGGCGGCGCGCCGTGCGGCGGCGATGAAATTGGGCTTTTGCCCGGGATCGGCGATCACCGGTGGCTTGGTGGAGCTCACCGCGGCTTCGGAGGCGGCGATCCGGTCGGCGGCCGAAGCCGTCGGCCGCGAGCGGCCCGAGCCGGGCTCCAGCGGATGATCGGGCGGCAGGCTGGGGTCGATCGGTTTGCGCGCGGCGGTGCGCTGCGCGGCCGGCTCCATCGGCACGATCGGCGGGGCTTCCGGAGCGGGCGCCGGCGCTGGTTCAACCGCGAAGGCCGGCAGCTTGGGCTCTGCCACGGCTGTGGGCGGTTCCGGCGCCGCCACAGGCGCAGTTTCGCGGATGCCGCTCTCGATCATGGCGAGACGATCGACGACGTGCTCCACGGTATCCTGGACCGCTTCGAGCGAATCGAGCGTGCGCTGCTCGCTTTGCTTGATCTCGGCGACTTCGCGCTCGATGGCGTGGACCGCCAGCGGCTCTTCAACGGCCGGCATGCGCTTGGACAAAGCGTCGCCGTTCGGGCCGCGAATCTGCTCGATATGCACCAGGAGATCGGCAATGCCGCGCTCGATCGCCTCGAGATGGCCGAGCCGCGCGTCGGAGGTGTCGAAGCGTTGCACCAGCGTCGCGATCCGGTCTTCCAGATGCGCCAGCGCGGCGTGATCGGTGTGCGTCAGCTGCACCCATTCGAGCTTCTCGATCAGCCCGATGAGCAGCTTCTCGAGCTCGCGCGGCACCGCGGTTCCCGCTTCGCTCGAAGCGGTCAGCGCGCTGGTCAGCGTCTCGATGCGGTTCTCCAGCGCGGAGAGGTTCTGTCCGCTCGCCGCGGTGCTGGCGAGCATATCCACTTTGGCGGCGAGCGAGCGCACGTCTTCGGCGACTTTGGTCAGCGTCTCGTTGGACGCGACATGGGAGACGATGCCGCGCAACGCGCCGATCGCGGTCTCGAGCTGCTCCAGCGCCGCCGGATCGTCCTTGGCGACGATCATGTCGACCTTTTGCGACAGTGCCCGCACCGCCTCGTCGAAACCGACCAGGTTTTCCGCGGGCGTAAGATTTTGCAGCGCCTCGCGCACGTCCTTCAGCCCGCGTTCGAGGCCGGTAATCGCGCTCATATCGACGCCGCACTGGCGGCTGTGCTCGATGCGTTGCCCCAGCGCTTTGACTTCGATCTCAAGCGATTCCACGGCGCGGCGCGGCAGCGCCTCGGTGATCAAGCGCGCGATATCGGTGAGGTCGCTGCGGACCGCCGCGACCGAGCTTTCGAGGTCGGACGACGGCCCCAGCGCTTCGATCCGCGCCGTGATTTGCCGCAATTGCCGCTCCAGGCCATCGATGTCGATGACCCGTTCGGGGGGCACGTCCAGGATCGCGGGTTGCGGCGCGGGTGCGCTGTCAGGCATGCGTTGCCTGGCGGCGGTCTCGGCGGGCATTTCGCGAGTTGTCGGTTGCGGCGCGGGATCGCCATCGAGCACGCGCTGCCGCGCCGCGATCTCCGCAGTGGCTTCCCGGGTCGCCGGCTGCGGCGCCGGATCGCCTTCGAGCGCGCGTTGCCGCGCCGCGATCTCGGCAACGGCTTCGTCGATCGACACACTGTCCGCATTTGCCGCGGCGCGACTGCGTGCCGGTGCCGGCGCGGCCGGCCGTTCGATCGGACGACGCGGCTGCGCCGGCGCGCCGGTCAGCCGCCCGTTAGCACCGGTATGTCCTTCGCCGAGCGAAGCGGCGCGACGCTGCGGCGCCAGCTGGCGCGCGGCCGCCTCGCTTTGCGCCAGCCGTTCCAGTTGTTGGGAAAGCTTGTCGAGGCGGGAGTGGACCTGGTTCAGCGCGCCGCGCGTGCGTGCGCTCTCGCGCTCAAAATCGCTGACTCTGTCCTGGCGGCGTTCCTCATTGTGATCGCGGCGTGGCTCCTGCGGCTCGGGCGGCTCCTGATCGTCGTCGCGTTGCCGCAACTCACGATCGTCGCCGCGGCGCCGCGCTTCACGCTCATCGCCGCGAAGCCGAGCTTGCCGATCGTTGCCGCGTTGCCGCGGCTCCCGCTCATCGCGCCGGGACCGCGAGCGATGCGGCCGCTGGTCGTCGTCCTCGTCGTCATAATCGGAGAACAATGTCGGCTCGTCGTCGTCTTCTTCCTCGTCCGGCTCGATGACGTCATTGAGCCATTCGCCGACCGACACGCCGGATCGCCGCGCCGCCGTGCGCACGGCTTCCCGCGCCTCGGGGCGCAGGCCTCTGAGATTCCACGGACCGCCAGATTTCATTCTCACGACCAAAGCCACATAGGAGGAGCAGGATGTCCCCTCCGAGCCGACCCTGCTGAGGGACGATGCAGCCGGCGCGGTCCTGTTTCCCCGGCTGTGGACTTTTCCGGAATAGGGTAAACAGGCGGTTAAAAAACCGCGCTACGGGCCAATTAGGGCGGGTCGCGGGCCTGCCGGCCGGGGCGGCCGGGCACAGCGGGAGGGAGCGACGTCATGCCGACCTACAGGGCTCCCGTCGACGAGGTGATGTTCCTGTTGCGCGACGTGTTCCACGTCGAGCGCTACAACAACCTGCCCGGTTTTGCCGAAGCCTCACCCGACATCGTCGAGGCTGTGCTCGCGGAGGCGGCAAAGTTCTGTGAGGACGTGCTCACCCCGCTCAACCGCGTCGGCGACAAGGAAGGCTGCCGGCGCCATGCCGACGGTTCCGTCACCACGCCGCCGGGATTCAAGGACGCCTACAGGAAATTGGTCGACGGCGGCTGGGTCGGCGCCTCGGCGCCCACCGAGTTCGGCGGCCAGGGCCTGCCGACGGTGCTCACCCAGGCCGTCCGCGAGTTCCTGTACTCATCGAACATGGCCTTTGCCATGTATTCGAGCCTGGCGCTGGGCGCGGTGGCGGCGATTTACAACCACGGTTCGGCCGAGCAGAAGGCGCGCTATCTGCCCAAGCTGATCAGCGGCGAATGGGCCGGCACCATGAACCTGACCGAGCCGCAATGCGGCACCGATCTCGGCCAGTTGCGCTGCCGCGCCACACCGCAGCCCGACGGCAGCTACAAGGTCACCGGCACCAAGATTTTCATTTCCGCGGGCGAGCACGATCTGACCGACAACATCATCCATCTGGTGCTGGCGCGCATCGACGGTGCGCCGGCCGGCACCAAGGGCATTTCGCTGTTCATCGTGCCCAAATTCTTGCTCACCGCCGACGGCGTGCCGGGCGAGCGCAACGCCGTGTCATGCGGCTCGATCGAAGAAAAGATGGGCATCCACGGCAACGCCACTTGCGCCATGAATTACGACGGTGCCACCGGTTGGCTCACCGGCGAGAAGCATCGCGGGCTCTACCCGATGTTCACCATGATGAACACGGCGCGGCTCAGCGTCGGCGTGCAGGGACTGGCGCAGTCCGAGGTCGCCTATCAGAACGCCGTCGCCTACGCCAAGGATCGGCTTGCCGGGCGGGCGCCGAGCGGCGCGAAATTTCCGCAAAAACCCGCCGATCCCATCATCGTGCATCCGGACGTGCGCCGCATGCTGATGACCATGCGCGCCTTCAACGAGGCGGCCCGCGCGCTGGTGCTGTGGACCGCGCTCAAGGGCGACATCGCGCGGCGCTCCACCGACGCGAAAGAGCGCGAAGCGGCCGACGACCATATGGGCCTGATGACGCCGGTGATCAAAGGCGTGCTCACCGATCAGGGTTTTGCCAATACGGTCGCCGCGCAGCAGATTTTCGGCGGCCACGGCTACATTGCCGAGCACGGCATGGAGCAGTTCGTGCGCGACGCGCGCATCACCATGATCTTCGAGGGCGCCAACGGCATCCAGGCGCTCGATCTCGTCGGCCGCAAATTGCCCAAGGACGGCGGTCGCGCCTTGCAGGCGTTCTTCGCCGAGGTGTCCGGCTATATCAAAGAGGCCGACGCGGCGATGGCGCCTTACGTGAAGCCGCTGGGCAAAGCGCTCGGCGAGTTGCGTGAGGCGACGCTGTGGTTCGCCCAGAACGCGCCCGGCAATCCCGACAATGTCGGCGCCGGCGCCAGCGATTACATGCAGCTCTTCGGCCTAGTGGCGCTCGGCTATATGTGGTGCCGGATTGTCGACGCGGCGAAAGCGAATTCCGCGACAGCAGGCATGGATGACAAGCTCGTCACTGGCCGCTTTTTCATGGAGCGCATGTTGCCGGCAACGGCCACGCATCTGGCGCGCATCAAGGCTGGCGCCGAGACCACCATGGCGTTGCCGGCCGACGCTTTCTAAAATTCTCGCGTGGCGAATCGCCGCTCAGGCTGCGGTCAAGCCACCGTCCACGACAAATTCGGCGCCGGTGGTGAACGCGGATTCGTCGCTGGCAAGAAAAAGGATCATGCGCGCGATCTCGATCGGCTGCGCCAGCCGCCCGAGCGGCGCCGCCGCCGCGAAACCGGCAGCGAGTTTCTCAGGATTGCGAGCCGACGCGATCATCGTGCCCAGCATGGGCGTTTCGGCGAACGACGGATGCACCGAGTTGCAGCGAATGTTGTAGCCCTTGCGCGAGCAATGCAGTGCCACCGATTTGGTCAACAGCCGCACGCCGCCTTTGCTGGCACAGTAGGCGGCGAGATTGCCGGAGCCGATCAAGCCGGCGACCGACGATAGGTTGACGATCGAGCCGCCGCCGCGACCCTTCATGACGCGGACGGCGTGCTTGCAGCCAAGAAACACGCCGTCGAGGTTGACCGCCATCAGGTCGCGCCACGCGTCGAGCGTCGTCGCCTCGATGTCCTTGAACAGCACCACGCCGGCATTATTGACGAGAATATCAATGCGGCCGAAATCGCGCGCCACCGCATCGGTGACCGCGACCCATTCGTCCTCGCGGGTGACGTCGAGCCGATGAAAGGACGCGCATTGCCCCAGCTCAGCGACCGCCGCTGTCGACGCGGCCACGTCGCGATCGGCCACGACGACCGAGGCGCCTTCCGCCACGAACAGCTTTGCCGTGGCCAGGCCAATGCCCGATGCGCCGCCCGTGACCAGCGCAACCTTGTCCTGCACGCGACCCATTGCTGCCGCCAGTCTTTCAAAAACCCTTTGGCAATCAGGCTAATACACGGCTCGGTGCCTCGCCAGAGCGGGTATTGAGACTGTCGCAAACGTATGGCATTGCCGGCCGGGGCGTTCTAGCCTTTGCCTAATCCGACTCTATATGACTGAACGGAACGCCGACGCGATTGGGAGGATTTTTGATGCCCGACGCCTTTATTTATGACCACGTGCGCACGCCGCGCGGCCGCGGCAAGGCGGACGGCGGGTTGCACGAAGTGACCGCGCTCAATCTGGCTGCCCAGGCGCTCGGCGCCATCAAGAGCCGCAACGATCTCGATACCGCGATGGTCGATGACGTGGTGCTCGGCGTGGTCGATCCGGTCGGCGAGGCCGCCGCCGATATCGCGCGCACCGCGGCGCTGGTGGCGGGCTATGGCGACAGCGTCCCGGGCGTGCAGATCAACCGGTTCTGCGCCTCCGGCCTCGACGCGGTGAATTTTGCCGCGGCCCAGATCATGGCCGGACAGCAGGACATGGCGGTTGGCGGCGGCGTCGAATCCATGAGCCGGGTCGGCATCGGCGCGGCAGGCGGCGCCTGGTCGATCGATCCGTCGATCGCGGTTGCGCATTATTTCGTGCCGCAAGGCATTTCCGCCGACCTGATCGCGACCAAATACGGATTTTCCCGCGACGACGTCGACGCCTATGCGGTGGAAAGCCAGAAGCGCGCGGCGGCGGCCTGGGACGACGGCCGCTTCAATCGATCCGTGATGGCGGTGAAAGACGTCAACGGGCTGACCATTTTGGCGAAGGACGAGCATATGCGGCCGGGAACGACCATGCAGTCGCTCGCTGCGTTGCAGCCGTCGTTCGTGCAGATGGGCGAGCTCGGCGGCTTCGATGCGGTGGCCATCCAGGCGCATCCCGACGTCGAATACGTCAATCACGTGCATCACGCCGGCAATTCGTCGGGCATCGTCGACGGCGCTGCCGCGGTTCTGGTCGGCAACGCACGCGCCGGCCGGCGCGCCGGGCTAAAGCCGCGGGCCAAGATTAAAGCCTTCGCCAATATCGGCTCGGAGCCGGCGCTGATGCTGACCGGCCCGGTCGATGTGACCAAAAAAGTGTTGAAGAATTCCGGCATGGCGCTCGGCGATATCGATCTGATCGAGATCAACGAGGCGTTCGCCTCGGTGGTGTTGCGCTATCTGCAGGCTTTCGAGCTCGATCCAGCGAAAGTGAACGTCAACGGCGGCGCCATCGCGCTCGGCCATCCGCTCGGCGCCACCGGCGCGATGATCCTCGGCACCGTGCTCGACGAGCTCGAGCGGCGCGATCTCGCGACCGCTTTGGTCACGCTCTGCATCGGCGCCGGCATGGGCACCGCCACGATCATCGAGCGCGTGTGAGCTGTTGGCCCCAATGCCCAAGATCGACATCGCCAAACTTCCCGTCGACACCCGGACCGGCTATCCGCCGCCGCTCGATCGCGTGGTCGTCGGCCGCGAGCGGAAACGCCTCGGCAACGCTGTCGGCCTCGACCAGTTCGGCGTCAACCTGACGACGCTGAAACCCGGCGCGTCGTCGGCGCTGCGGCACTGGCATGAGAAAGAAGACGAGCTGGTCTACATCCTCGAAGGCGAGGTCGTGCTGATCGAGGACGAAGGCGAGACCGTGCTCAAGCCGGGCGACGCCGCGGGCTTCAAGGCCAACACGCCGAACGGTCATCATCTCGTCAACCGCACGCAAGGCGACGCGGTCTATCTGGAAATCGGCACGCGCTCGAAACACGAGAAGGCGTCCTATCCGGACGTTGATCTCGTTGCTGTGCGTGACGACGCCGGCATGCGTTACACGCATAAAAACGGTGAGCCCTACACATGAGCTTCACGCACTTCACTGTCGAGGTCGATGGCGACGGCCTCGCGCTGGTCACCTGGAATTCGCCGGGCCGGTCGATGAATGTCATCGATCCTGCGGTGAAAGACGAGCTTGCGGCGATCGTCGAGCAAGTTGCGGCCGACGCCGCGATCAAGGGCGTGGTCATCACCTCGGGCAAGGACTCGTTTTGCGCCGGCGCCGATCTGACCATGCTGGAAAGCATGAGCCGCGCACATGCGGAGCTTGTAGCGTCGCAGGGTGAGACGGCGGCAAATCAACATGTCTTCGAGGAAAGCCGCAAAACATCGCTGCTGTACCGCCGCATCGAGACCTGCGGCAAGCCGTGGGTCGCGGCGATTAACGGCATCGCGGTCGGCGGTGGTTTTGAATTGACGCTGGCCTGCCATCATCGCGTCGCCGCCGACAACGACAAAACGCGCGTCGGGTTGCCGGAAATCAAGGTCGGGCTGTTTCCCGGCGCCGGCGGCACGCAGCGGGTGGCGCGCATCCTGCCGCCTGGTGACGCGCTGCAATTTCTGCTCAAGGGCGACCAGATCTCGGCCAATCGCGCCAAGACCATGAAGCTCGTCGACGAGGTGGTGCCGGCCGGCGATCTCATCAAAGCAGCCAAGGCGTGGATCACCACCAGCGGCACGGCCAAAGCGCCATGGGACATCGATAACTTCAAGCTGCCCGGCGGACCGGTACAGTCGAAGGCCGGCATGATGGCGTTTACGCCGGCCAATGCCATCTATCGCCGCGAAACTTATGACAATTATCCGGCGGCGCGGGCCATCATGCAGGTGGTGTACGAAGGCCTGCAGCTGCCTTTTGACCAGGCACTGCGCGTCGAATCGCGCTGGTTCGCGAAAATTTTGCGCTCGCCCGAACCCGCCGCGATGATCCGCTCGCTGTTCGTCTCAATGCAGGAGATCAACAAAGGCGCGCGCCGTCCCGCCGCGGTGCCGGCCAAAAAATTCAAGACCATCGGCGTCCTCGGCTCAGGTTTCATGGGGGCCGGCATCGCCTATGTCAGCGCGCTCGCCGGCCTCGACGTAGTGCTGGTCGACCGCGACCCCGAGACCGCGCAGAAGGGCAAGGATCATTCGCAGAAGCTGATGACCGAACAGGTCAGCCGCGGCCGTGTCACGGCCGCCGACCGCGACGCAGTGCTGGCGCGCATAAAACCCACGGCCGATTTCGTCGAATTGAAGGATTGCGACCTCGTGATCGAAGCGGTGTTCGAGGACCGCAAGATCAAGGAAGAAGTGATTGCGCGCGTGCAGAACGTGATCGGCGACAACGCCATTTTCGGCTCCAACACGTCGACATTGCCGATCACTTCGCTTGCCGAATCGTTCAAGGATCGCTCGCGCTTTATCGGCATCCATTTCTTCTCGCCGGTGGAGCGGATGAATCTGGTCGAGATCATTTTGGGCAAGGAGACCGGCGAGGTGGCGCTTGCTGGCGCGCTCGATTATGTCCGCGCCATCCGCAAGACGCCGATCGTGGTCAACGATTCGCGCGGCTTCTACACCTCGCGCGTGGTCGGCACTTACCTGCGCGAGGGCCATCTGATGCTGGCCGACGGCGTGCCGGCGGCGATGATCGAAAATGTCGGCCGCATGGCCGGCATGCCGGTCGGGCCGTTGGCGCTCAACGACGAAGTCGCCGTCGATCTCGCCTGGAAGATCTTGAAAGCGACCGAGGCCGATCTCGGGCCGCAAGCGATTGATCGGCGGCAAAAGACGCTCTTGGAAGAGATGGTGGAAAAGCGCGGCCGCTACGGCCGCAAGAACGGCAAGGGCTTTTACGACTATCCGCAGAACGGGCCGAAGCGGCTGTGGCGCGGGCTATCCGATTTGCGGCCGACAAAGCTCGATCCGGATACGATCGATGTCGCGGAACTCAAGCAGCGGTTGCTGGCGATGCAGGCGCTGGAAACCGCGCGCTGCATCGAGGAGGGCGTCGTCACCGATATGCGCGAAGCCGACGTCGGCTCGATCCTCGGCTTCGGCTTTGCGCCGTTCACCGGCGGCACCATCTCCTATATCGACGGCATGGGCACCAAGGCCTTCGTCGCTTTGTGCACCAAGCTGGCGAAGCTCTACGGCGACCGCTTTAAGCCCGGCAAGCTCTTGCTCGACATGGCGAAAAAGGGCGAGACGTTCTACCGCCGGTTTCCGCCGCAGGCGCGCCGGGCCGCCGCATGAGCCGCGTCAAAGTCGCATTGCGCTTTGCCGCGCGCCATGTGTAAGGTCGCGACCTTTTTTCGCCGGGACCCTGCATGGCGCGTGATCAAGTCGACCTGACGCCGATCGAGGGGCGCGACGATCTCGTCAATTGGATTGCGCAGGGCGTCAAACCGAAATCGCAATTCCGCATCGGCACCGAGCACGAGAAATTCGCCTTCACGCTCGAAGGTCATCGTCCGGTGCCCTACGAAGGCAACCGCGGCATTCGTGCGCTGCTCGAAGGCATGCAGCACCTGCTCGGCTGGCAGCCGATCATGGAAGGGCCGCACATCATCGGCCTGTTCGACGTCACCGGCGGCGGCGCCATTTCGCTCGAGCCCGGCGGCCAGTTCGAGCTCAGCGGCGCGCAAGTCGAAACCGTGCATCAGACCACGAGCGAGCTGATGGCGCATCTGGCGCAAGTGCGCGAGGTGGCGGCGTCGCTGCATATCGGCTTTCTCGGCATCGGCATGACGCCGAGCTGGACACGCGCCGACATGCCGAAAATGCCCAAGGGCCGCTACAAGATCATGACCGCCTACATGCCGAAGGTCGGCAAATATGGCCTCGACATGATGTACCGGACCTGCACGGTGCAGACCAATCTCGACTTCTCCTCGGAAGCCGACATGGTCAAGAAGCTGCGGGTGTCGCTGGCGCTGCAGCCGGTGGCGACGGCTTTGTTCGCCAACTCGCCGTTCACCGAAGGCAAGCCGAACGGCTTTTTGTCGTTCCGCTCGGAAATCTGGCGCGACACCGACAATGCGCGCGCCGGCATGCTGCCGTGGGCGTTCGAGCCGGGCATGGGTTTCGAGCGCTGGGTCGATTACGCGCTCGACGTGCCGATGTATTTCGTCAAGCGCGGCGATACCTACGTCGACGCCGCCGGCCAATCGTTTCGCGACCTGCTGGCCGGCAAGCTGCCCGCTCTGCCGGGCGAGCGCGCCATGATCTCCGACTGGGCAAATCATATCAGTTCGATCTTCCCGGAGGTGCGGCTCAAGCGTTATCTGGAAATGCGCGGCGCCGATTCCGGGCCATTGCCCAATCTGTTGGCGCTGCCGGCGTTCTGGGCCGGCATTCTTTACGACGATGCCAGCCTCGATGCGGCGTGGGACTTGGCCAAGGTCTGGAGCGCGCAAGAGCGGCAAAACCTTCGCGACGACGTGCCGAAGCAGGGCCTCGCGGCAAAAATTCGCGGCCGCACCGTGTTCGAGCTCGCCACCGACACGCTCAAGCTGGCGCGCGCCGGGCTGACGCGCCGCAAGCATCTCGATGTCGGCGGTCGCGACGAGACACGCTATCTCGAAGTGCTCGAGGATCGAACGGCGCGCGGCACCACGGCGGCGCAGGAGCTGTTGGAGAAATACCGCGGGTCCTGGGGCGGCTCGGTCGATCCGATTTATACCGAAGACGCATACTGAAATTATCCGCCGTCGAATGTTCAGCGGCGTATCTCACATCCACCCGATGGGAATAGTCGCTCTTGCCGCGACCTCGCCCAAGATCGGCGCGGACCTCATGGCTGATATTCAGTTGATTTAATCTTTACGACTTTCGGCGACAGTGCTGGATCACGAAGCTGCAACGCCGAAGGCCCATGACCAAGACACTCACCATGGAAGTCCAGCGCAAGAATGCCGAACGGCAGCTCTTCGGCGCCCGGCGCACCTTGGGCCATCTGGTGGAACTTTACGACAGCGGCCAGTGGAAGAACCTCTATCGCGAGGACACGTTTGCCGAAGCGGTGAGGCAGGCGCGGCAAGCCGTCGATCATTGGACCAACGTCGTCGCCAAGTCCGAGGGCGCCTAGCGCCTCGGCTACCGGTTAAAGAAACGTTAACGGCGTCAGCCCCCGTCCGCGTTTACGTGACGCCGCCGGCAATCCCTACGGAATATTTGCCGCCGCCGATGCATTGACCGCGTCGGCGCGCTGATTGCACATTGCAGCGGAATGAAGCCCCGGACGCGCCATGGCATCGCCCGTCAATGCTGCTCTCTGCGCGTTGCTGGCGACCGCGTTTTGGAGTTTTTTGGGCTATGCGCTCACCCGTCATCTATTGCCGCGGGCGCTGGCCATCGGTGCCGCGCCGGTCGTGGGTTGGGCGGTCCATAGCGCGGCAACGCTGCCGATTTTCTTTCTGATCGGATTTTCGCCGCTTGCCGTCGTTGCCATCGCGGCGGTGTGCGTCGCCGCCAGTGTCGCGACGCTCAAGCTCGCGGCGAATACCGGCGCCGACGCTGCGCCGGCGATACCATGGTGGGCGTTCGTCGCCGCCGCGGTGCTGGCGCTGGCGCCGGCCGTGGCGATCCTGCCGAAGATTGCTCCGGGCACGGTTCACCTCGCCGATCCGCTCTTCGATCATTCCAAGATCGCGATCATCGACGCCATGACGCGGCAGGGCCTGCCGCCGGTCGATCCGGTCTTTGGCGCCGCCGGCCCGCATGGCGGATTCTTTTATTATTATCTCTGGCACTACAGCGCCGCCGGACTCGCGCTGCCGCTCCGCGTCAGCGGCTGGGAAGCCGACATCGGGCTGACCTGGTTCACCGCCTTTGCGTCATTGAGCCTGCTGATGGGGTTTGCCGTATGGCTCAGCAAACGATCGGCCGCCGCGATCTGGGTTGTCGCCCTGGCCGCTGCGGCGTCATTGCGCGCGATGCTGGGCTGGGTGTTCGGCTCCTACAGCCTCGAGCCGTTCCTGGCGCCGCCGACCGGTTTCGCCGGTTGGCTGTTTCAGGCCGCGTGGGCACCGCAGCACCTGATGTCGGCGTCGTGCGTGGTGGTGGCGATGCTGCTCATCGCCCGCTACGCGCAACGACAAAGCGTGCTGCTGCTATTGACCCTGGTCCTGGTCGTGGTCGCGGGTTTTGAGAGCTCGACCTATATCGGCGGCATCACCTTCGCGATCGCGGCGCTGGCGGCGGCGCCGTTGCTGCCTGCCGCAATCGAGCCGGGGCGGCGCTTGCGGTTTTGTGCCGGCATGGCGGTCGCCGCCGTGCTGGTGGTCTGCCTCGCCGCGCCGTTTTTGAACAATCAGCTCATGGCGGTTGCCGCGCGCGGCGACGATAATCCGATTGTGCTTCGTCATTTTGCCGTGCTCGGCGCGATGTTTCCGGTGGCGCTTCGCCATGTATTGGATTGGCCGGCCTATTGGCTCGTTCTGTTGCCGATCGAGTTGCCGGCCACTTATGTGGCGGGCGTGATGGCGCTGGTTGCCATGCTACGCAGTCGCGTGCCGCAGCCGGAAAAACTCGCAACCGCGGCATTGGCCTGTCTAGCCGCTGCCGGACTGTTGGCGTCTTGGCTCTTGGCCAGCACGCTCGGCGACAACAACGATCTCGGGCTGCGCGCCGTGCTGCCGGCTGCTTCGGTATTGATCGCGGCTACGGCCGCGGGATTGATGCTGTTGCCGCGGCCTGCCGTGATCGCCGCGACGGCAATCGGCGGGCTCATCCTCAGCCTGCCGGATACGGCTGCGATGATTCGCTCCAACGTCGACGGCACGCCGACACCGGACGGTGCCGTTTTCGCACAAACGCCGGAACTGTGGTCGGCGGTGCGCCGTTACGCTGCGCCGACCGCGCGCGTCGCCAACAACCCGCTGTTCCTGCAGGATTTGACGCCGTGGCCGGGCAACGTCTCCTGGGCGCTCATTGCCAACCGTAGTTCCTGCTTCGCCGGACGCGAATTGGCCCTGGCGCTGGCGCCGTTGTCCGACGCCAGGCGCGAAGCGATCAATGACCAGTTCATCCGCGTCTTCGCCGGCGAGGGCACGCCTGGAGACATCAGCGACATGGCGAAGAAATACGCCTGCGATGTCGTCGTCGTGGTGCCGCAGGACAAGGCCTGGACCAACGACCCGTTCGCCTTGAGCCCCGATTATCGCTTGGCGGAAAATCGCGATGGACGATGGCGGATCTACGTGGCGGTCAAAGGCGATCCCGCCGCGCGATAGGCGCGCTTCAAATCCCCGCGAACCAATTGAAGCCCTGCTTGCTCCAGAACGTCTCGCGGAAATCGTTGGTCACCTCGATCGCCTTGATCCACTTGGCGTTCTTGTAGCCGAGCTTGGTCGAGGTGCGCAGCCGCAGCGGATAGCCGAACGGATCGGCCAGGGCGGTGCCGGCATATTTGGTGGCGAGGATGGTCTGCGGATGCAGCGCCGTCGCCATGTCGATGCTCTCGGTGTAGTCGTCGTTGCAGATGAAATAGACGTATTTCGCCGAAAGGTCGGCGCCGACGCGCTGCAGGAAATCGCGCAGGTTCGGGCCGGACCATTGCCCGATGTAATCCCAGCCTTCGACGCAGATGTGCTTGATGATGATCTCCTGCTCGGGCAGCTGATAGATCTGCTGGGCGGTCCAAGGCTGTTTGTTGTCGATGCGGCCGGCGAGCTCGAGTTTCCAGGTCGCGCCGTCGACCGGCTTGACGTCTTCGATATCGTAATAGGCGTTGAAGCGCGGCGGCTTGACCACCTGCGACGCGCTGTAGGTCGGCGCCAGATGGTGCGGCCGGAAGATCGTCGCCTGGACGCGGTCGTTCCACGCCGACACCGCACGCAGCACTTTTTGCACCGAATCGTCTTCGCTGACGTCGCAGCCGGTCAACAGCGACAGCGCGCCGAGGCTGATGGCGCCGCGCAGCACATTGCGTCGATTGATGTCGTCGACGAGCGCCCGGTTCTGCGTCAGCACGCCCTGATCGACGCCTCTGCGCGGGCGAAAAATGGATGGCGTGCGTGTTCGTATGGACATCTTGGCCCCGCGTCAGTGCGTTGCTTCGGCTTCGGCCGCCGCTTCGGTGGGATGCTCCGCCCCGTCATCCACCACGGGTCCGCCGGTGACCATGGCGACGAGGCTTCGCGGCACCAAGAGCGCGAGCGAAATGTGCACCAGCAAGAAGCCGACGATCGCGGCCATGCACAGGAAGTGCACCACCCGGGTCGCCTGAAAACTGCCGAACAGGGCGGCGAGCTCGGAGAATTGCACTGGCTTCCACAGCGCCAGGCCGGAAATGACGATCAGAACGCCGACCGCCATGACGCCGAGATAGAGAATTTTCTGCACGGCGTTGTAGTGGGTCAGATCGTCGTGGGCGAGGCGAAAGTGCAGCGCGTCGCTCACCGTTGCCAAGATCTCGCGCGGCGAGACTGGAAACAGTTTTTGCCGAAATCGTCCCGTGGCGATGCCATAACTCAGATAAGCAAGGCCGTTAAGCACGAAAATCCACATGCCGAAGAAATGCCATTGCAAGCCGTATTGCGCCCACTTGCCGATCACGATGCTGTCGGGAAAATGCAGCCAGCCCAAAATCACGTCGTCGTTGTAGATCTTCCAGCCGCTGCCGATCATGATGAAAACGGCGACGGCGTTGATCCAATGCATGATGCGCACCGGCAGCGGATGCAGGCGGCGCTCATGGTGAGTTGATTTGACGGCCGATAGTGTCATCGATGACAGTCGCCCCCGTCGGTCACGCGCAATCGGACCCTACGGGTGCGTACCGACCTTCGCAAGTAACGCCGCTTCACAAATGTGCGTGGCGGTTTTGATCGACAGGATTGCGGCATGAAGTTTTTGCTCACGGCAACGGCTTTGCTCGTCGGCTTGGTGATCTCGGCAGGCGCGACGGCAATCGTTTCCGTCCCACCCATCGTGCTGGCCCAGGCCATGGTGCCGCCCACCGGCATGGATGACGCCAACAAGCCAATGCCGATGGCCGAGCGCATGAACCGGCGGTTTCCGCAACCCGTTCGCGTCGGCGATCTGATCGGCCTGCCGGTGCTCGACGACCGCTCTTCGACGCTCGGCTTCGTCCGGCAGGTCGTGCGCACCGCTGACGGCAAAATCGAACTGATCGTGGCGTACAGCCGATGGTTCGGCTGGTTCGGGCGGCCGGTCGCGGTGCCGATCGAAGTGGTCGGCATCGAGGGACGGCAAGTGGCGTCGCTCGATATGCCGCGCAGCGAATACGCCGCGGCGCCGACCTGGCAAGGCCGGGACGCGACAACGCTGCCCGACGACGCGACGATCCGAATCGCGCTGGCCCGCAATTGAGCGATCACGACTTTGTGAAGCAGATAACTTTTTGGTGTTTCACGACTTGTACCGGGTGAGGGGGAAGTGATTGGCGCTTTGCCAAGCGCCGGGCAATCCTTCGCTTATTGCTTCGTTTGTTATTGGGGGAGATCGCATGGACCATGCGAACCGATTGAACGGTAAATCCGTCAGTGCTTCTTCCGATCTGGCTTATGCAACGACGACGGCGGGCTGCGGCATCGCCTTCATGGCCAAGGCCTCGGCGCCCGGCCGCGCCAAGACGCGGCTCGTGCCGCCGCTGACCTTCGAGGAGGCCGCGGTGCTGAACACCGCGTTCTTGCAGGACGTAGCCGACAACGTGCTGCTCGCCGCCCGCGACTCCGATCGCGATTGTCGCATTGCCGGCTACGCGGCCTATGGTCCGCCGGGCTCGGAGGATTTTTTCCGCCGCACCTTGCCGGGCGCCATCGGCTTGATCGAGGCCTGGCGACCAAATTTCGGCGATTGCCTGTTGCACACGATCGAGGAGATTTTCGCCCGCGGCCACGCGTCCGCCGTGGTGCTCAATTCCGACAGCCCGACATTGCCGACGGCGTTCCTGGTCGAGACCGCGGCAGCGCTGGCGGAGCCGGGCGATCGTGCCGTGCTCGGTCCTTCGAGCGACGGCGGCTATTATCTGCTCGGGCTGAAAACGGCGCATCGCCGTATGTTCGAGGATATCGCCTGGAGCACCGAGCAGGTCGCCAAACAAACGCTTGAACGGGCGCGCGAGATCGGTCTCGACGTGCATCGGCTGCCAGTCTGGTACGATGTCGACGACGTCGACGGTTTGCGCCGGCTGCACGCCGAATTATCGGGTCGGCCCGATGCGGGACGGCAGCGCGCCGACAAGAACCGGCCGCACCACGCTGCGCACACGGCGGCATTGATGAATAGCCTGTGGCGAAACCACGATTTCAATCGCCGCGCCGCGGCTTTGTTCGAAGCGGAGCCGTTGCGCGCTTAAGGCGCGCGACGCTTGAGTTCGTTAGATGAAAAAACAGGGACGACAATAATGGCAGTGGCGGCGGCAAAACGTCCGGTCGATCCCAGGCGCTACTTCGAGAGCGTCGACGCGGCGAGCGAAATGCCGGAGCACGAGCCGGTCTGCCTTTATCTGGAAACCACCAACCGCTGCAATCTGCTCTGCACCACCTGTCCGCGCACTTACGAGGAGCTCGAGCCGCCGGCCGATATGAGCTGGGACCTGTTCACCTCGATCGTCGACCAGATCCCGCGCCTGCATCGCGCCGTGCTGCACGGCGTCGGCGAGCCGATGCTGGTGAAGAATTTGCCGCGCATGGTGCGCTATCTCAAGGATCGCGGCACCTATGTGCTATTTAACACCAACGGCACGGTGCTCAACGAGCGCAACGGCCGGGCGCTGATCGCCGCCGAACTCGACGAGCTGCGGGTGTCGTTCGATGCCGCCAATGCCGAGTCCTACCTCGCGGTTCGCGGCAAGAACTATTTCAACCGCATCCTGAAAAACGTGCGCGCGTTCCGCGAGCTGCAGGAGCGCGAAGGCCACGCAAAACCGCGCGTCTCGGCCTGGCTGACCGGCTTGCGCGAAACCATCGAGGAATTGCCGGATTTTGTCCGTGTCGCCGCCGAGACCGGCGTCAAGGAAGTGCATTTGCAGCGGCTGGTGTTTTTCACGGACAATGCCATCGGCAAGGCGCGGCCGGACCAGGCGCTCTACGAGCAGCTGTCCGGCGAGGAGGCGGTGCATATCGACCGCGCTGCCGCGCTCGCCAAATCGCTCGGTGTCACTTTCAGCGCGTCGGGCGCCGCTGCCGAGCCGGGCATGAGTCTCAAGCGCAACGACAATGGCTCGCCGTGGTCGCTGTGCCGGCGGCCGTGGACGGTGATGTACTTTACCGCCAACGGCCGCGCGCTGCCGTGCTGCATCGCGCCGTTCTCGCAGCGCGGCTACGAGAATTACACGCTCGGCGACGCCACCCAGCAGACGCTGCGCGAAATCTGGACCGGGCCGGCCTACAGCGATTTCCGCAAGGCGCTGCTGTCGAACACGCCGCCGGACGCCTGCGCCAGTTGCGGACTGAGATGGAGCCTGTAGCAAAACCCGACGACGCACCCGCGGGCGGTGTCGTCGTGGTCATTCCCACGTTCAACGAGGCGGAATCGATCGCTGCCGTGGTCGCCAATATCCCGCGCGACGTCGTCGACCGCGTCATCGTGGCCGATGGCGGCAGCCGCGACGGCACTCCGGAGAAAGCAGGTCGCGCGGGCGCAGAGGTGATCGCGGCTGGCCGCGGCTACGGCCTGGCCTGCCTCAAAGGCGCGCAAGCAGCGATTGCCGGCGACATCGTCGTCTTCATGGACGGCGACGGCGCCGACGACCCGGCCGCCATCGCGACGTTGGTGACGCCGATCCGCTCTGGCGCGTACGACTTCGTCATTGCCTCGCGCGCCCGCGGCGCGCGCGAGCCAGGCAGCATGGCCTGGCACCAGCTCGCCGCCGGCCGCGTTGCCGGCGTTTTGACCCGGCTGCTTTACGGCGTGCGCTATACCGACATGTGCGCGTTCCGCGCCATCCGCCGCGACACATTGCTCGCGCTCGGCATGCGCGAACTCACCTATGGCTGGAATCTGGAAATGCAGATGCGGGTGGCGCGTGCGGGCCTGCGTGTCCTGGAAGTGCCGGTCGGCTATCGCCGCCGCCTCGGCGGGCAATCCAAGGTGGCCGGAAGCTTGCGCGGCTCGGTCAAGGCCGGCGTGAAAATCATCTCGACTTTTGCGCGCGTGGCGATGGAGCCCGAGCGCGGGCGTGTGTCTTAGCTACATCGCGACTTTGCGCAAAAAGCCGTCGACGCTGCCGCGCAAATCCGCCGCGGCCTTCTCGACGGCTTGGGACGCCGTCAAAACCGTATCGGCCGAGCTTTGCATGTCCGCAATCGCGGTGGAGACCCGTTGCAGAACGGACACCACCGATTTGGTGCCCGATGCCGCCGCCGCGACGTTGCTCGAAATCTGGCTCGTGGACGCGTGCTGCTGTTCGACCGCCGACGCGATCGCGGCGGTGAATTGCTCGATATCCTGGACGCGGCCGCTGATGCTGCCGATGGCGCGCACGGCGCTCTGGGTCGAGGACTGCACCTCGGCGATCTGCGTGGCGATGACGTCGGTGGCCTTGGCGGTCTGCACCGCCAGCGCCTTGACCTCGGAGGCGACCACGGCAAAGCCCTTGCCGGCGGTGCCGGCGCGCGCCGCTTCGATGGTGGCATTGAGCGCGAGCAGATTGGTCTGCCCGGCGACGCTGTGGATCAGCTTGATGACGTCGTCGATCTTCTGCGCCGCCGCCGCGAGGCCTTCGATGTCCGCGTTGGTCGATTGCGCTTCCGCCGTCGCCGCGCGTACCACTTCGGTGGCGCGGGCCAGCTGGTGGTTGATCTCGACGATCGATTTCGACATTTCCTCCGCCGCATTGGCGGCAC